>Ga0209131_1000098_pt1 | contig 64446 bp, 69 predicted proteins | sample GraSoi_2013_40cm_FD_185826 | JGI IMG/M metagenome (GOLD analysis project Ga0209131, IMG submission 185826) | Grasslands soil microbial communities from the Angelo Coastal Reserve, California, USA - Sample 9_17_2013_40cm (SPAdes) (version 2) | ecosystem: Environmental > Terrestrial > Soil >...
CGCGGCCGCCGAGCCGCCGGAGGAGCCGCCCGCCACCCGCTCCAGGTTGCGCGGGTTGCGCGTGGGACCGTAGTGCGTGTTCTCGGTGGAGAAGCCGTAGGCGTACTCGTCCATGTTCAGCGTGCCTACGAGGATCGCCCCGGCCTGCTCCAGCTTCCTTACGAGGAAGCAGTCGTCGGCCGCAGGCGCGCGCTCGCGGTTGATCTTCGAGCCCGCCAGCGTGGCGAGGCCCCGGACGTCGAACAGGTTCTTGACCGCGAACGGCACGCCCGCCAGAGGGCCCGCGGGATTCGCGCATTCGCGATCGCGCACGATCGCGGTGAACGCGTTGACGGACGCGTTCTTCTTCTCGATCGCGCCGTGGTTCAGAAACGCCGCTACGGCCGCCATACGGGCGCCATCTCGTCGACGGCCGGGTCGAGCTCGACCGCGTCCAGCGCCGCCGCGATCTCCTCGATGCGCCGGAGCTGGGCGATCACGCCGGGGATCCTGTTTTCTTCAATTTCAATTTTTACCGCCTTGAGTGAATGAACGACGAAACCCTCGTCCATCATCCCTTCTCCAGGTCGCGGTAGTCGGGCTGCAGGTGGAACCAGTAGGTGTAGCCCTTGATGCTCTTCTGCATCGCCACGTCCATGTTGGGCTGCGAGATCGGGATGCGCGGCACCTCGTCGAAGGCGATGTCGACGAAGCCGTGCACGTCCTGCTCGTATTTCTTCCGGTCGCCCTCGAAGCGCGCGGCCTCGATCAGCTTGTCCATCGCCGGGTTCTGGTAGCTCATGGTGTTGAACACCGCGTTCTGGCTGTGATAGCACCAGAAGAAGAAATACTCCGGGTAATTGAGCCAGCCGCCGAAGCGATTCAGGATCAGCGGCAGGTCCTTCTTGAGCAGTGCCGCCCGCCAGTTGGCGCCCGGAATCTTGTTGATCGTGGCCTTGATGCCGATCTGCGCGAGCGCTTCCTGGATCAGGATGCACGCCGGCTCGGACACGGTGCCGCTGCCCAGGTCGAACGACAGCGTGGTCTCGAAGCCGGCCTCGGCGCCCGCCTCCTTCATCAGCGCCTTCGCCTTCGCGAGATCCTGGGCATAGCCGTGCGGCTGCGGCCATGAGACGCCCGTTGCCTTGTTGTCTTTATCGCCCCACATCTTCGTCGCCCGCTTGTACATCGCGTTGTCCATGATCTTCTCGTAGGGCACCGCGTAGGCGACGGCCTGGCGCACCTTCACGTTGTCGAACGGCGGCCGGGTGACGTTCATGCCGAGGTACCAGAGCGCGTTCTCGATCGGCGTGCTGCGCACCACCACCTTGCCGCCCTGCGCCATCTCGAGGAAGTCCTTGGGCGGCATCTCGTAGGTGATGTCGATGTCGCCCTTCTCGAGCAGCGCCCGGCGGTTGCCTGCCGAAGGCACCTCGCGCTGGACGATGCGCCTGATCTTCGGCAGCCGGCCGCTCTTCCAGTCTTCATTGCGCGCGTAGATGATTTCCTGGCCGGGTTTCCACGACTCGAGCTTGTAGGCGCCGCCGCCCGCGACGTTGTTCTTGGTCCAGGCGAGGCCCCAGGGATCCTCCGCCGCGACGTGCTTCTTCACCAGCTCCGAGTTGAAAATGCAGGGCACCGGCACGGCGAGGTCCATCATCGAGAGCTTGTCCTTGCGGATGAAGTCGACGCGGAAGGTATGGTCGTCCAGCGCCGTGAACTGCTCCGGCTTCTCGATCGAGCCGGCCTTCATCTGGAAGGTCGGGAAGCCGCCGACGCTGACCATGCGGTCGAAGGACCACTTCACGTCCTTCGCGGTCACCGGAGTGCCGTCGTGAAAGCGGGCATTTTTTCTTAGATAAAAAACCACCGACATCCCGTCAGGAGCGACCTTCCAGCTCTCGGCGAGCTCGGGCTCGAGCTTCGTGAAGTCGTACATCGCCTGGCCGCCGGCGCCCTGCTTCTTGCCGAAGGTCATCAGCCGGTCGTAGCAGATCCACGAGACGCCGTACGACGGACGGTTCGCGCCGACGGTGTGGATGTCGAGGGAATTCGGGCCGGTCTCGTTGGCGACGATGAGCAGCTCCTTTCGCCGCTCGGACTGCGCGAGCAGCTCGAGCGGCGCCATGCCGGCGGCCGCCGCCGCTGCCGAGCTGAGGATGAAGTCGCGTCGTTTCATGATGCCTCCCGTGCCGCGTGGCTGGTGGATTTGAGATAGTTGCGCCAGCCGCCGAACGCGCTGATGTCCTCGCGTCCCGCGACCGCGTAGTCTTCGCAGACGAAGCCCTTCACCTCTTCGCCGTCCTCGAGCTGCAGCGTGCCGATGCCGAGCGGCGGCGGGATCGCGGCGACGAAGCTGCCGAACTCTCCGGCACCCAGCTCCCACACCTCGACCTCCACCTTGACGCCGCCGTTCGGCCCGCCGCTCACACGTACCAGCCCCGGCTTCGCCGGTTTCTGATCATTCAACGCAAACAGCCGGTAAGCGCCGGCGGTACGGGTCGCGCGCACGAGGCGGGCGCCTCGCGAGACGAGCTGATGGTTCAGCGGCTGCCCGGCGAGATGCGCGCCCACCACCGCCACGCGAATCAGGCCGTCTTTCCTTTCGGAGGAGATTTTCTCCGAGAGAAACTTCGCAGCAAGCTCGGCGAGCGCACGGTCGGTGAAGGCTGCGCCGAGCAGCGTCACGCCAAACGGGATGCCGTCGTCGCGCCTGCCGGCGGGCACCGTGATCGCGGCCATATCGAGAAGATTGGCGAAGTTGGTGTACAGGCCGAGCCGCGCGTTCAGCTCAACGGGGTTCGCCTCGACCTCGTCGACGGTGTAGATGGTCGGCGCGCCCGGCACCATGAGAATCTCGGCGCCGTCCATCGCCGCTTCGCATTCCTTCTTCAACTCCGCGAGACGGTACTGGCCGCGGAACGCGTCGATCGCGCTGTAGCGGCTCCCCCGGCCGATGACGCTCCGTGTGACTGGATGAAAGGCTTCGGGCCGGTCCCTCAGTAAATCCTCGACGGCCGCGAGGCGCTCCGCGAGCCACGGGCCTTCGTAGAGGAGCGCCTGCGCTTCGATGAACGGAGTGAAATCGATCTCGACCACGCTCGCGCCGAGCGCCTGCATGCGCCCGATCGCCGCGTCGAAGAGCCTCTCGTAGGCGGCGTCGCCGAAAAACTGGCGCGCGCGCGGCACCGCGATCCTGGTTGCGTCCCTGAAGAGCACGTCGGCGCCGCGGCGCGAGTAGGGGTCCGCCGGATCGGGCCCTTCCGCGACGCGCAACACGCGCAGCGCGTCGCCCACGCCTGAAGCGAAGACCGAGACGCAGTCGAGGCTGCGGCAGGCCGGCACCACGCCCTGCGCGCTGACGCGCCCGCGCGTCGGCTTGAGGCCGACCAGCCCGTTGAACGCGGCGGGCACCCGTCCCGAGCCCGCGGTGTCCGTGCCCAAGGCGAAAGCGGCAATGCCTTTCGCGACCGCGAGCGCGGAGCCCGAGCTCGAGCCGCCGCTGATGTAGCGCGGATCGAACGCGTTGCGGCAGGCGCCGTAGGGCGAGCGCGTGCCGACGAGCCCGGCGGCGAACTGGTCCAGGTTGGTCTTGCCCACCAGAATCGCGCCGGCGTCGAGCAGCTTCTGCACCGCCGTCGCGCTCTTCCCCGGCACATAGGAAAACGCCTCGCAGGCCGCCGTGGTGGGCATCCCCGCGACGTCGATGTTGTCCTTGACCGCGAAAGGCAATCCGCGCAGCGGCAGCTCGCGTGCGTCCGCGTCGACCGCCCGCGCCTGCGCGAGCGCCGCCTCGCGCGGCACCACACTGATGAAGACCGGATTGCCGTCGAGGCCCGGCAGGCGGGCATAAGCGCGCTCGATGGCTTCGACTGCTTTCAAGGTTGGCCCGATTCTTGTATACAAGCTTGGATGCAAGAACCGATGCAGGGACCATGCCAAGGGCTAAGGGCTTGAAGCGAAAGGAACCGCAATGAAGCCACGCAATCGCTGCGCACCAATCGGAAGCACAACGGGCACCGGATGAAGGCACCTCGGGACGCAAATCGGGACCGCGACCGGCTCGCCGACGCGGTCTATGAGCGCGTGAAGTCGGACATCTTCGAGTTCCGCCTGCTTCCCGGCGCGCGCTTCTCCGAGAACGCGATGGCGGCGCAGGCCCGGGTCTCGCGCACGCCGGTGCGCGAAGCGCTGCTGCGTCTCGCGCGCGAGGGCTTCGTCGATGTGCACCCGAAGAGCGGCTGGAGCGTGCGGCCGCTCGACTTCGAGCGCTTCGAGCACCTTTACGACCTGCGCGTGATCCTGGAGCTCGCCGCCGTGCGCAAGCTCTGCGCCACCGACTTCGGCGAAGCGCTGGCCGGGCTGAAGAAGCTCTGGCTGGTGGCGCCGAAGCAGCGCCTGACCGACTGGATGGAAGTCGCGAGGATCGACGAGGCCTTCCACCAGCAGCTCGTGGCGGCGGCGGGAAACCCCGAGCTCGCGCGGGCGCACGCCGACATCACCGAACGCATCCGCATCCTGCGGCGCCTCGACTTCACCCAGCCCGAGCGCATCGCCTACACCTACGAGGAGCACGCTGCGATCCTGCGCGCGGTGCTCGCGCGCAAGCTGCAGCAGGCCACGCTGCTCCTGCGCTCGCACATCGAGCAATCCAAGCTCGAGGTGCGCAAGATCTCCATCCACCGCCTGCACGCGGCGCACCACGAGGCGCTCGGCTAGGCGGTTCGCCCTCCCTATACGGCCGTTATTGCGGCATCATGCTCGCAACGCCATTCAAGGGAGAACCGCATGGAAGCTGCCACCGACAAGCTGATGAACGAGCTGCGCGACGTGGTCGCGGCCGCCGAGGAGCTTCTCAGGGCCACCGCCGGCGAGGGCGGCGAGCGCGTGGAGGAAATCCGCGCGCGCACGGAAGAATCGCTGCGCGCGGCGCGCGAGCGCCTCGAGGGCGTCGGCGGCCGGCTGAACGACGAGGTGCGCGCGCATCCGTGGGCCGCCGTCGGGATCGCCGCCGGCGTCGGCCTCGTCCTCGGCATCCTGCTAGCCCGCAAATGAGCGCCGGCCTGCTGCAGTCGGCGCAGAACCTGCTCGCCGGGCTGATCTCGCTCGGACGCACCCGCTTCGAGCTTTTCAGCACCGAGCTGCGCGAGGAGCTGGCGCGGCTCACCGCCGCCCTGCTCGGCGGGCTCGCCGTGCTGGTGCTCGCGGCGCTCGGCCTCGCCTTCGGCTCGGTCGCGCTGGTGCTCGCGGTGAGCGAGGAGCATCGCCTGATGACGGTGTGCGCGATCGCGGCCGCGTTCATCGTCGCAGCGGCGATCCTCGCCTGGCGCCTGCTGCGCCTCGCGGCGATGAAGCCGCGCGCGTTCGAGTCGACGCTCACCGAGCTCGCGCGCGACTACGAGGCGATCAAGCCGTGATCGGCAATCTGCGCGAGCTGCAGCAGCGCCGCGCCGCGCTGGTCGAGCGCTCGAGCGAGCTGCGCGCCGGCCTGCTGCGGGACGCCGAGCCGATCGTGCGCAAGGCCGCGGGCGCCGATCGCGTCGTGGCGGCGCTTCGCCGATATCCGGTGGTCACCGCCGTCGCCGCGGGCGTCGTCGCGATCGCCGGGCGCAAGGTCCTGCCCTGGCTGACGCGCGCGCTTACGCTCTATGCTCTTCTGAAGCGGGTCTGAGGAAGCGCGCCTCAGGAAGCGAGCCTCGGGAAGAGAGTCAGGCGGCGCGTTCAGACCTTGCGGCCCGCCTCGAACAGGAACCAGGTGCGCCGCTCGGTCTCGTCGATCCACACCTCGATCAGGCTGGCGGTGGCGATGTCGCGGTGCTCGTCGCACACGTTGTGCGCCTCGCGCAGGCGCGCCGCGAGCTCCTTGCTGTCCTCGCGCAGCTCGGCGAGCATGTCGAGCGGCTCGACGTAGTCGGCGTCGTTGTCCAGGACACGCTGCGTGCGCGCGATGTGGCCGATCGAGCGCAGGGTCGCGCCGCCGACCTTGCGGATGCGCTCGGCGATGGGGTCGGTCATCGCGAAGAGCTGGTCCGCCTGCTCGTCGAGCAGCAGGTGATAGTCGCGAAAATGCGGCCCGCTCATGTGCCAGTGGAAGTTCTTGGTCTTCAGGTAGAGCGCGTACACGTCCGCCAGGATCGCGTTCATGGCGGCGGCGATGTCCCGGGTGGCCGCGGCACTCAGGTCGGTGCGCGTGGCAAGCGGGGCCTTGCGGCTATGCGCGAGATCGCGCGCGTTCTTCGCAACAGGTGTGTCCATGACTCTTCCTCCGTCGGGTTAAAGAGGGTCAGCGCGACCGGGGCATTGCGGCTTGCTCCCGGTTGCGCCGAAGCATGTTCTCGTCTGGCTGTCGCCCACCGATTTCAGGGGCCGCCTGGATCGTTACCGCTGCAATAGCGGCACCGCTTCCGGTTTCGACCTCGTGCCCCGCCGCGATCCAGGCCTCGATCCCGCCGCGCAGGGCTTTCGCGTTCACGTAGCCACGCTCGCGCAGGAGGAGCGCGCCCGCGACGGCGGAGGCCTCGTTCGGGCAGGCGCAATAGAGAACCACCGGACGGCCTGAAAAGCCGTGCAGCGGAACGGTCTCGATATCGCCCAGCACCAGCGTCAGCGCGCCGGGCACGCGGCGCTCTTCCACCTGCTGCATCGTGCTGCCGCGCACGTCGATCACCACCGGTGCGTCGGGCGATCGCAAGGCGGCACGCAGCTCGGGCACGGAAATTCTCGGGACGTTGCGCGCGTGCGCCCCGCGCCGGCGCGCAATGACGCGCCAGAGCACGTAAAGCGCGACGATTCCGACGGCCCCCGCCCATGCCCCGTTGGGCAGCTTCGCGACGGCCTGCATCAGCGCCGCGATCGAGTCCTGCAGCGCCGCGCCGGCGAGGACCAAGATCACCGCCCAGAGCAGCGCGCCGGCCGAGGTGAGCCAGAGGAACCTGGACCACTTCATGCCGAGCGCGCCGGCGAGGGGCGGCGCGAAAAGCGATACGCCGGGGATGAAACGGCCGACGAGGAGCGAGGCGCCGTCCCAGCGCTCGAAGGCCCGGCCGGTGCGCCCGACGCAGCTGTCCGCGGAGAGCGAGAAGCGGCACAGGCCCTTCAGGACCGCGGGACCGAACCGGCGCCCTGCAGCGAACCAGATGGAATTGCCGATCAGCGTCCCCGCCACGATGGCGCCGACAAGCGCGACCCACGGCAGGAGCTCGGAGGTAGCGGCCCCCGCGAGCAGGACCGTCGGCGTCAGCGGGATCGGGACCCCGAGCTCGTGCACCAGCGAGTTCACGAAAACGATCACGGCGCCGAAGCGCTCGAAGAGATCCGCTATCGTTCCCATGACCTCACAGCCTGACGACCTCGAACACCGGCGCGCGCTCGAAATCGCCCGGCATGACGTACCGATGATCGGCAATGTGGATGGCGGGAAGCGCCGTGTGCTGCGGCATTATGGAATAACCCACCAGCGCAAAGGCGTTCGCGAGCAGGCTCGAGCAGATGAAGCGGGTCGCGTTTTCGGCGATACCGTTCGGCGCGAGCCGCAGACCCTGCCTGGGCGCCACCCACAGCAGGCTCCGGGCGAGAGCCCAAGCGTGCGCAAGATCGTACTGGCCGCCGATCTGCTCCACGACCCAGCCGGCGAGACGGCTTCGATCCGCGTCGTTCAGGCCGATCGGCCGCAACACGCGCACCTTCAGGCCTTTCAGCTCCGACAGGCGGATCGATCTCACGCCCGCGGCCATGTCGGCTTCGACGACGCACCGCGGATCCGCCCCCTCTTCGAGCGGGCCCACGTACATCGAGACGTGGGACCAGGTCGAGCGCGTAAGGCGCTTGATGAGCATGGCGGCGCGCGTGTTGCCTTCGGTGAGGAGGACATCGCCGTTGCGCAGCACTGCAAGAAGCGATCCGGGATCGGTGGTGGTCGCGGGACTGTAGCGCTTGAGCGGCTGCGTGAGATAGACCGCCAGGGCGGCAAGCAGACGGGCGCGCATCCGGGCGATCAGCGCCAGCTCGCCCAGTATCGCGAACGCCTGAAGAAGGAAGCGGCGGAAGGTCGACATCTTGCGGCTCTGCTCTCGCGGTTCGCTGCTCTAAGTCGTAGACCGATGCGCGCAGTCTGACCGGCGACGGTTGCAGGCGAATTTCGGAGACGGCCTGCTTGTGTTTCAAATGAGTTGCTTCAAGTGCGCGCGTCGAGCGCCCGGATCGCCCGCGCGATGTCCTCGCTGAGCCGGCCGGCCGCGCGGCTGTGCGCGGCCGCCAGAGCCTCGTAGCTCCCGTCCTTCACCGCCTCGCGCACCCGGGTGCGCCCGGTCTGCGTCACGCGATCCTTCTTCCGCAGCACCGTCCAGGTCGCCTCCAGGAGCGCCTCCGTCCCCGGCACGGACTCGAAGCGCTGCAGCTCGACCGCGACGCGATACTGCGCGTCGGCGGCCGGCATTTTCGGGAACGAGCTCACCTGCGCCGCGCCGAGCAGGCCGAGCAGGTTCTGCGCGATCACCTCGGAGAGGTTGTCCTGCAGCGGCGCGGCCCAGCGGTTGAGATCGTCCAGCCTCACCTGGTTCGGGCCGGTGCTCACCACGATCTGCGGCCGCTCGACCAGCGCCGGCACCGACACCGGGCCCACCGAGACCGAAATGGCGGAGGCGGCGCTCGCGCCGGTCGAAGCCGAGCCGGAGAGCGTCGAGGCCGTGCCCGAGGCGCTCAGCGCATAGAAGCGCGGTTGCGGCGTCGACGCGCAGCCGGCGAGGAAAAGGAGAAATCCGGCCGCCAGCACCCGCGCAATCATCGTCATTCCTTCTGCGCGGTGCGGCCGCGGATCAGGGACTCGGGATGGCGCTCGAGCGAGTCGGCGAGCACGCGCAAGGCGCGCGAAGCGTTGGCGACTTCCTGCAGCGCGTTGCGCAGCTCCTGCTGCGCCGGCGCGTCCGGGCCGACGAGCCCCGCTTCGGCGTCGTTCATCACGCGCTCGGCGGAGGTGAGCGCCCGGCGCGCGTCTTCGAGGGTCGCGGCGAAGCGCGGCAGGATTTCGCCGTCCACGCGGGCCACCACCTTGTTCGTCTCGACCAGGGTGCGATCGAGGCTCGCGAGCGCCTTCCTGAGATCGGCGCCGATATCCTGGAACGGCACCTGGTCGAGCTTCGCCAGGATGCTGCCGAGCTTCGCCTCCAGGTCGGGCAGCGGGCTCGGCACCGTCGGCAGCTCGGGCGCTTCCTGGCTCCAGTCGACCCGCCGCTTCGGCGCCTGGGGGAAATAGTCCATGGCGACATGCCGCTGGCCGGTGATCAGGTTCTCGGTCCTGAGTTGCGCGCGCAACCCGCGCTTCTCCACCAGGTGCGCAAGCAAGGCGTCGCGCGCACGCTTGTTCTCTTCATCCACGGCGTCCTTCTGGCTCACCGACAGGCGCTTGAGCAGGCGCTCGGGAAACAACGTGATCTCCACGCGCGTGCGCACGTCGCCGCTCGTCCGGTCATACGCCAGACCGACGTTGGTGACCTCGCCCGCGGGCAAGCCGAGAAAGGTGACCGGAGCCCCGGCGGACAATCCCTGCACCGACTCCGCGAAGTGGACGACGTAGCGCCGCGCGCCGGGCTCGGGCTGCCTCATCGCGGAGGACCGGTCCCGGTACAGCGGGAACGCGGCGCTCCCCTCGGCGGGCTTGCGCCGGTCGGAGGAGGCCGGCGTGTCGAACTCGAGGCCGCCGGCGATCAATTCCGCCAGCGAGGCGGTGCGGATGTCGACGCCGCCGGCGCTGACCGAGACGTCCAGGCCGCTCGCGTTCCAGAAGCGGGTGTCCGGGTAGATGAATCGGTCGTAAGGGCGGTTGATGAACACCTTGACGTCGACCGCGGCTCCGTCTGCCGAGAGATCGGTCGAGACTATCTGGCCGACTTCCTTATGGCGGAAGTAGACCGGCGAGCCCATTTCGAGCCCGCTCGAGTCCTTCGCCCTGAGCAGGAACTGCCGCCCCTCGGCGCCGGCGCCGACCTGCGGCACCTCCAGGCCGGTGAAGCGCGACTGCTCCTTGTCGGACTTGCCGGCGCCGAAGCCGATGTAGTTTCCCGACAGCAGCGTGCTCAGGCCGGAGACCTCGCCCAGGCTGATGCGCGGGCTGACCACCCAGAATTTGGCGTCTTCCACCATGAGGCCCGCGGCGCTCTTCGCGATCTTCGCCTTGACCTCCACCGCGTCGGCGCCGGAGAGCTGCACCGCCGTGACCAGGCCGATCTTCACGTCCTTGTACTTCACGAAAGTCTTGCCGGCCTCGATTCCCTGGGAGGCCTTGAACACGATCGTGATCGTGGGTCCCTCGCTCAGGATGCGTTGCAGCGCGATGCCGCCCGCGGCGAGCGCCGCGACGATCGGCACGATCCAGACGAGCGAGATGCGCGCGTACCACGGGCGACTCGTCGCGGCCTCGGGTGGACTCGTCGCCGCCTCGGGCTGATGCGTCGCCGCCTCGGGCGGCTTCGTGGCGCCCCGCGGCGCGTCGTCGGGGTCAGCCATTGGAAGCCCCGCGCGCGCCCCAGATCAGGCGCTCGTCGAAAGACCGGGCCGCGAGCATCGTCAGGATCACCACCGCCGCGAAGAACGGCACGCCGGGACCGGGCTGGGCCCACAGCAGCGGCTGCAGCTGCAATAGCGAGGTGACGAATGCGACCACGAAGACGTCGAGCATCGACCAGCGGCCGATGAATTCCACCACGCGCAGCAGGCGCGCCCGCTCCCGAAGGTGGTCCGTCGCCCCGCGCCGCGCGCCGATCAGCAGGTAGGAGAGCGCGCCGAGCTTGCCGATCGGGATCATCACGCTCGCCACGAGCACGATCAGCCCGAGCGGCCAGGTGCCGGAGGCGAAAAGATAGATCACCCCGCTCAGGATCGTGTCCGACTGCGACGACACGATCGTATTCGAGGTGAGCACCGGCAGCGCGTTGGCCGGCACATAGCAGATGGCCGCGGCGATGATCAGCGCCCAGGTTGGCTGGACCGAGGCCGGCTGGACCGAGGCAGGCTGGCCCGGCGCCGGCTGGAACGAGACCGGCTGGAACGGGACCACTGCAGGCCCGGCCGCGCGCTGCGGGGCCGGCGCCGCTCGCGCGATCCGCGTCGGAACCTCCCGCGGATCGAACACCTGCGGCAGCGCGGCGACGAGAACGACCAGCGCGCCCACCGCGTACAGCCCGATTCCGGGCGTGACCGCCGCGAGGCCGGCGATCTTGACGAGCGCGACGAGCACGCCGAGCAGCATCACTTCCGGCATCGCCCAGCGCCGCAGGAGCCCCGCCCATCCGGCGAGCCGCGGCAGCCAGTCCGGCGCCGGGCGCCGCCGGGCCGCGAGAAGCACCGCCAGCGCGAGCACGATGAAGCCTGCCGGCGCGAGCACCGAGCAGAACAGGACCGCGGCGGCCGTCACCTCGTAGCCCTGCCGCCACATCTCGTACGCGCCGCCGGCGATGGTCGTGCCGGCCGTGCGCCCGGCCGCCGAGAGCGACATCAGGGGCGCGGTGTTCGCGACGACGAACATGAGGGCCGCGGCGACGGCCAGCGCCAGCGGCCGCTGCAGCGAGCGCGAATCCGCGAGCCGGCACTGGAGCTCCATGCTCTCGGCGCGATTCATCGGCTCAGCGTAGGCAGCCATGGTTTGCGGCGCATGTCTTGCGCGGGGCGGTTCATTTCAGAAGACACGCGCCCGGATTTCATTGCAGTTCTTGCCGGGTTGTCTATCGCGCCCGCGCGCCGATCGTTCAGAACGCACTCTTCACTACGCCTCCATCGACGCGCAGGGCCGCACCCGTGGTTGCCGATGCCAGCGGACTGGCGATGTAGGTCACCAGGGAAGCAACCTCCTCCGGCGAGGCGAACCTCTTGATGAGCGAGGTTGGGCGAACTTTCTCAAAAAACTCCTTCTCGAACTCGCCAAAGGACTTCCCGTCCGCCTTGGCAAGGGCTTCGACGAAGTCTTCAACGCCGCGTGACCGGGTGGGCCCGGGAAGGATGCTGTTGACGGTAATACCGGTGCCCGCGACCGCCTCGGCCAGGCCGCGCGAGACCGCGAGCTGGGCGGTCTTGGTTGCGCCGTAGTGAATCATCTCGGCGGGGATCTGCACCCCGCTTTCGCTGGAAATGAAGAGGATGCGTCCCCAGTTCGCGCGCCGCATTGCGGGCAGACAAAGGCGGGCAAGGCGCACCCCGCTCAAGACATTGACGTCGAAAAATCTCATCCAATCGGCATCGGCAATCTCTTCGAACGGCTTCGGCTCGAAGATTCCGAGGTTGTTGACGAGAATCTCGATCTCCGGATGCTGCCGCACCAATTCCTCGGCGGCAGCGGCGGTGCTGAGGTCGCCTGCGAACCCCTGGACCCGGCTCCCGGCTGCAGACTCGATCCTCGACACGGCACCATCAACCGCTGCCCGGGAGCGCCCGTTGACGATGACCCGCGCTCCTTCCCTGGCGAGCGCTCCGGCGATGGCGTACCCGATACCGGCCGTGCTGCCGGTCACGAGCGCGAGCTTTTGGGTGAGCTTCATATCCATAAAGTCTCCGGCCGCTAAAGGAACAGAACGCGCGCCGCGCGCAGCCGCGGCCACCGGTTTTGGAAGCCGCTTTGCCGTATGGCGCTGTCGACCGAGAGCGGACCGCCGCCGATCACGGCGAACACCGCGATCATGACGGCCCAGAACACGCCGAATTCGTAGCCGCCTTCCGGCAACGCCCAGACATAGCCGACGTGAAAATGTCCGCCCCACAGCATCGACAGCAACAGATACACCGATCCGAGCAGTGCGATCGGGCGTGTGAAGAGTCCCAATACGAGGCCGATCGCGGTGACGAGCTCGACCGATCCGGCGAGCAGCACCTGCGCAGCCGGCAGATGCAGGCCGAGGCTCGAGAAATAGAGCGTGTAGATGTTGAACTGGAACGGCCCGCCCAGGATGTGACTGCCGAAATGCGGGACGAGCATCAAGCCGACATAGATCCGGATGAACGTCAGCGCCGCGACGTTGGGCGATGATTCTCGCGCGGCGCGCAGGATGAATTGCGCGAGCACCAGCGCGCCCAGAAACCAGCCGAGCGGCTCGAACCCCGGCACGCCCGGACCTGTCGCGACCAGCAGGTCGAGGTCCTCGGGTTTCAAGCCGGCGATGCTGGCTGGAGGGTTCAGGCGCAGGATGCTGAACAAGCGCGCAACCACGGCTGTCGACAGCGCCAGCGCCGCAATGGCCGTGAAGGAGCCGCGCAGCTGCCAGATCGCAGCGATCAACAGCAGCGCCATCCAGATCGTGGCCGAAGCGGCAAACCAGGCCGTGACAGGCCGGCCAAGGACAACGCTCAGGCCGTATCCGATCATGATGATCGCGACGACCAGAGTCAGGCGGCCAAGCCAGCGCACATAGTTCCAGTTATGCGACGGCCGCCTGATTCGCCACGGGAAGCCTGCGAATGCGCTTGCCGGTCGCCGCGAAGATCGCATTGGTCACCGCTGGCGTGATCGCCGAGGTTCCGGCCTCGCCCATTCCGCCGGGCGCCTCGGTGCTGCTCACGATGTGCACCTCGATCCGGGGCGCTTCGTTCATCCGCAGCACCTGGTAGTCGTGGAAGTTGCTTTGCTGGACGCGGCCGTCCTTCACAGTGATCTCTCCACGCAGCGCCGCCGAGATGCCGAAGATGACCGCGCTCTGGATCTGCGCCCGGACGGTATCGGGATTGACGACGGTGCCGCAATCGACCGCGCAGACCACGCGCCGGACGCGCACCGCTCCGTCCTTCGACACCTCGACTTCGGCGACCTGCGCCAGATAGGTCGCGAAGACGAACTGGACGGAGACGCCGCGGCCGACCCCTGCAGGCAAGGGCTTTCCCCAGCCCGCCTTCTGCGCCGCAAGCTCGAGGACCGCCTTGGCGCGGGGCGACTTGTCGAGCAGCGCCTGCCGATAGGCGACTGGATCCTGCTTCGCCGCGGCCGCGAGCTCGTCGATGAAGCTTTCGGTCACGAACACATTGTGCGAAGGCCCGACGCTGCGCCAGAAGGCCGTCGGAATGCCCGCAGGCTCCACCCGCAGATACTCGACGTGCAGGTTCGGCAGGGCATAGACCAGATCGATCGCGCCCTCGGTCGTGTCGGGGTCCAGGCCATTGTTGAATCCCGGAGGAAGCCATCTCGCGATGATCGAGGAGCCTGCGAAGCGATTGTTCCAGGCGATCGGCATTCCCTTGTCGTCCAGACCTGCGGACAGCCGGTCGAAGAAAACCGGCCGGTACATGTCGTGCTGGATGTCTTCCTCGCGGCTCCACACCACCTTCACCGGACCCTCGACCTGCATCGCGATCTGGACGGCGCGCGTGACGCCGTCGACCTCGAGCCGGCGGCCGAAGCCGCCGCCGATCAGGTGGTTATGGACCACCACCTTGTCCAACGGCAGTCCGGTCGTCTTTGCGGCCGCCGCCTGGGCGCGCCCGAGCGCCTGGTTGCCGACCCAGATTTCGCAGCCGTCCTGGCGCACGTGAACCGTGCAGTTCATCGGCTCCATGGTCGCGTGCGCGAGGAAGGGGACCTGGTAAGCCGCCTCGACCCTGGTGACGGCGCTCGCCATGGCCTTCCCGGTGTTGCCGATGCTCTGCGCGACCGCCCCCGGGTTGAGCGTCGCCTTTTCGAGCGCGCCCACGATCTCGCTGGTATCCAGCCTGGCGTGCGGACCGTCGTCCCATTCGATCGCCAGCGCCGCGAGCCCTTTCTTCGCCGCGCCCATGTGGTCGGCCACGACCGCGACGGCGTCGTCGAGGCGCACGATCTGGCGCACGCCCTTGACGGCCCTGGCCTTCGCATCGTCCACGCTCTTCACGCGGCCGCCGAAGACCGGCGATTGCGCGAGGGTTGCGATCTTCACGCCCGCGGGGCGCGCGTCGATGCCATAGACCGCCGTGCCGTCGACTTTCGACGGCGTGTCCAGGCGTTTGGCCGGCGTGCCGATGAGCTTGAACTGCTTCGGTTGCTTGAGCTCTGTCTTTTCGGGGATGGGCATGCGCGCGGCGTCGGCGGCAAGCTCGCCATATTTCAGGCGTCGCCCGGTCGGCGCGTGGCGCACTTCGCCGCTTTGCGCGCGGCAGGACGCCGGATCGACATTCCAGCGCTTCGCGGCCGCCGACACGAGCAGGGTTCTCGCGGCCGCGCCGGCCTGGCGCAGCGGCTGCCACGACCCGCGTATCGCATTCGAGTTGCCGGTCGCCTGCACGCCGAGCAAAGGATTGGCGTACAGCTTTTCGTTGGGCGGAGCATGCTCCAGACGCACCTGCTTCAGGTCCACCTCCAGCTCCTCGGCGATCAGCATCGGGATCGAGGTGTAGGTGCCCTGGCCCATCTCGACATAGGGCATGGTCAGGACGATTTGCCCGTCGCCTCCGATGCGGATGAAGGCGTTCGGCGTGAACGTCGCGGCCGCGGCGCCTTCGGCATTGCGGATCGAGGGGCTGGTCGTGAAGCCGATGAGCAGACCTCCGCCCAGCGCCGCGCTCGCGCTCAGGAACTGTCGACGGGAAAGATGCACGGTCATGTCAGGCCCCTTTCTTGTCGTTTCCGGAACCCTGTGCCGCGCGCTTGATTCCCTCGCGGATGCGCACATAAGTACCGCAGCGGCAGATGTTCCCCGACATGGCTTCGTCGATGTCGCTGTCGGTCGGGTTCGGCTTCGCCGCGAGCAGCGCCGTTGCGGACATGATCTGGCCGGACTGGCAGTAGCCGCACTGCGGCACCTCCAGCGCGATCCAGGCCTGCTGGATCTTCCTGCCGGCCGGCGTCTCGCCCACGGCCTCGATGGTGACGACCTTCTTCCCCGCGACCGAAGCTACGGAGGTGATGCAGGAGCGGGTCGGTGCGCCGTCGACGTGCACGGTGCAGGCGCCGCAAAGCGCGGCGCCGCAGCCGAATTTCGTGCCGGTCATCCCGAGCACGTCGCGCAGCACCCAGAGCAAGGGCGTGTCGTCGTCGACATCGACGCTGCGAGCTTTGCCGTTGACTGTCAGCGTATGTGGCATCTGTGGCTCCCGGAAAGGCAAAGAGACGTCACCATCCCGCTCGGACGTGCCGGATGTGTGTCATGCGATTTCTGCTTCGTGTCAGCCGACACACACGGCCGGCCGAAAGAATTTACTTGGCACCCGCGCGCGCAATCATCAGCGCGCTCGCCCACCATAGAAGCTCGTCGAGCATGTCCTTCGAGTTCTTTTCGAGGTACGAAAGCTCCTTGATGTCCTTGCCCTGCTGCCACACCGCCATGAAATCGGCCCCCTGGATATGCACGCCGACGCGCGTCGGCGCCATCTGCAGCTCGACGCAGATGAGCCGCAGATGCTCGATGGCTCGGGCCGCGCCGACGCCTCCATAGCCCACATACGCCGCGGGCTTGCGGTTCCACTCCGGGTAGGCGTAGTCGAGGGCGTTCTTGAGGACGGCGGGCACGCCGCGGTTGTATTCCGCGGTGACGAAGATGTAGCCGTCGAATTCGGCGACCTTCTTCTGCCAGCGCTTCGCCACCTCGTTCTTGGAAGGCGCCCACATGTTAGACGCCACCTCGTCGAAGAACGGCATCGGGTAGTCGCGCAGGTCGAGGAGCTCTACGCTCATATCCCCACGCTTCGCGGCGATGTCGTGGATCCATTTCGCCGGCTTGTCGCCGAAGCGGGTGGCGCGGGTGGTGCTGATGATCACCGCTATTTTCGGCTTGGCCATTCATGCCCTTTCGGCTGAACGTGCCTGGACCGGGAAATTCACCCGGGCCCACGCGGAGAACCGGGTCGGCTGCCTGCCTGCTACCTTGTTTGCGAACGCAATCCGGTCGTCCGAATCCGACCCGAGGTAGGTGTGAGCTTTCCAGTAATCGAACATTTGCGCCAGCTCGGAGGCCCCGGGGAAGAACGTGGCAAAAATTTCCTTCGGGACCTGTTTATACGAAAGCTCGTGTCCCTGTCGATTCAGCGTGCCGACGATTTCGTTGAAGCTCATGAAATCGCCGACGAGGGGGAGGTACTCGCCATGACCGGCCTGATCCGGGTGCGCGAATGCTCCGGCAACGATGTCGCCGAGCTCGCCAATGTCGCCCATGTGAATGGCGCGCACCGCCGGATCCAGAGGAATAGCCCAGCCCAGGGAGCCGTCCGCCTGCTTTTGCGGAGCAACGGAGCCCACCAGGTTCTGGTAGAAGAACGGCGCGATGACGAACGTGTGATTCGCAAACCCGGCCGCCTCGACGATGCGATCGATCCTGGCCTTGCCGGTGAAGTGCGGAACGTGGAACTTGCCGCCGCTGATCGCTTCCACATCGGGCAGCGTCGACCAGATAAAGTGTTTGACGCCCGCATCCTTGGCGGCGCGGACCGCCGCGCTCGCCTGCCTGAGCTCGTCGGTACCGGCTTCCCAGAAATTGGTGACCAGAAACACCCCGTGCGCTCCTTCGAAAGCAGCTTCGAGGGTTTCCGGGCGATCTAAATCCGCCTCGACGACTTCGTCGCCGAGCCCACGATGCTTCTCTGGATTGCGCGTCAGGGCGCGCACCTTGAATTGGCCGCCGGCTTGCAGGGCACGCACCACTGCGCCTCCCTGATTCCCGGTTGCGCCGATGACGGCGATCAGTTTCCTGCTGCTGGATGACATGGCCGTTCCTTGGTGGGTTAGAGGCGGCCCGCGGCGCGAAGCCGCCGGCCGATACGATTGATTTCCGCCTCGCCCTGGTCGAGCGTCGTCTGGCTCGTATGCACCGAGTAGTAGCCGAGCACGAGCGGGTACGGATGCTTGATCGCCGATCCCAGGACGAACGACGTGTCTCCATCCGCCTCGAAATCGATGGGCTCGCCGGATTCCTCGAAGACGGCGAGCTCTCCCGCGCCGATCGGGGTCTCCGAACGCAGGCTGCCCTCGTCGACGGCGAGCCAGGCGACCGTGTGTCCGTCGGGCGGCGTGTAGCGCCAGCGCTCGCCGTCCTTCAGGCGGACGTGCAGATAGTTGATGCCCGCGGGCGCGCGAATCGGGCTCGTGGCGCGGCCATAGCTGCCGAGAATCACGCGCGCGGGGCCGTCTTCCTGCACCGCGTCGGGCGCGATGTACTGGCTCTCCGCGGGAGCGTTCTCCTCCGAAGGCGGCAGCGCCACCCACAGCTGGAAGCCGCGCAGCGGCTCGCCCGGCGCGGCCCCGCCGTCATGCCACACGCCGTTTCCGGCTTTCATCCATTCGACCCCGCCGGTCGGCACCGTGCCCGCCTTTCCGGTCGTGTCCTCGTACACCACGCCGCCGCGCAGCACGACCGTGAGCGTCGCGATGCCGGAGTGCGGATGGATGCCCATGAACGGCTCGGGCCGTGGCGCGACCTCGAAGTGATCCAGGAATACGAACGGCTTGATCCGCTCGCCGAGGTCGGAGGGGCTGACGAGGCGCGCGATCGGGCCGTGCCGGCGGCCCCGGGTGCGCAGCGCGATCCGGCGGGCGCCGGCGCTGGGGGCGGTCCGAGGCGGATTCTCGACGGCGAAACGCGGCCGGTCGCGAGCGACTACTGCATCTGCTGTGTCCATCTCAATCTCCACAAAAAGCATCGATGGAGACAGAATGGGGGTTGGCGTGGCAACTGAGAAGCCTATACTTTTAGATACAAACCATCGCTGGGGACGATAGATGCTGGATGGCGTTTCACTCGATCACCTGCGCATCTTCATCGCCGCGGCCGACGAAGGAAGCTTCTCGGCCGGCGGACGCCGGTTGCGCAGGGCGCAATCGGTCGTCAGCCAGACGCTTGCCAATCTGGAAGCGCAGATCGGCGTCAAATTGTTCGATCGCTCCAGCCGCTCGCCGGTGTTGACCAGCCAGGGGCTGGCGCTTCTTGCGGAGGCACGCGCGGTCGTAAGCCGGATGGATGACTTCAAGGCCCGCGCCAAGGGGCTGTCGGATGGCCTCGAGCCCGAGCTGAGCGTCGTGGTGGACGTGATGTTCCCGCTCGAGCTTCTCACCCGCGCCGTCGCGGCGTTCGAGCAGAAATTCCCGATGCCGCTAAGGTTGTACGTCGAAGCGCTGGGCGCCGTTTTGCAGCCGGTGATGGAGAGTCGCTGCGCATTTGGGGTCATGGGCTCTCTGCCCACCGCGCCTGCACAGCTCACGCTCGAACGCCTTCTCGGCGTGGGGTTGGCGTTCGTCGCGGCTCCGTCGCACCCTTTGGCGTTGCTCAAGGGCCCGATTCCAGCGCGCGTTCTCGCGCAACACAGGCAACTGGTCCTCACGGACCGCTCCGAGCTGTCGAAGGGAAAAGACTTCGGGGTTTTTTCGGCGAGCTCCTGGCGGCTTGCCGACCTCGGCGCGAAGCACGCCTTCCTGCGCGCGGGTCTGGGCTGGGGCGCCATGCCGGTGGGCGTGATCGAAACCGATCTGGCGAAGGGATCGCTGGTGGAAATCCGCCTCGAGGACGTCCCCGACGCCAGCCTCGTCATGTCGATGTCCGCGGTGTTCCGGACGGACAAGCCGCCGGGCCCGGCCGGACGCTGGCTGATCGAGCGTCTCAAGTCCAATAGTGCGCCGCGTGCGGAATCGGCTAGGGCGGGGCGCCGGCCGCAGGGACGAAACGATCGAGATCGAGCATCAGGTTCGTGATGGTCGCCGAACGAGGCTCGGCCGCCAGCTTGAAACCCAGCTTACGGGCAAGCGCCAGCATCCCGTCGTTCTGCGACATCGTCGTGCCAACCAGCCGTCGCAGGCCGCGGCGCTTCGCTGCGAGAACCAGGCTCGCGAGCAGCTTCGCCCCCAGCCCGCGTCCCTGCCAGTCGTCGCTCAGCACGATCGCGAACTCCGCGTCGCCGGGTGAGGACTCCTTGACGTAGCGGGCCACGCCGATCTGTCGCTCCCTGCCCTGAACCCGCACGGCAGCGATGAGCGCCAATTCACGCTCGTAGTCGATATCGGTGAACCGCCTGACCTCCTCGGGCGACAGGCGCCTGCCCGACATCAATCGCTGGTAGCTGGTGACGGGCGAGAGGCCGTTCACGAACTCCTGCTCGAGAGCCAGGTCGGCCGCGCAAATCGGGCGGATGGTGACTACGGTCCCGTCGGCGGCCACCCACGTTTCGAACACCAGCTGGGTAACGAGCATCGTTGCGAGATTACTGCATGAACCAGCCGTGGCTGACGACCAGCGACTGCCCGGTCAGCGCATTCGTCGGAAAGGCGGCGAAGAACAGCGCCGCCTCCGCGACGTCGGCGACGGTGGTGAACTCGCCGTCCACGGTTTCCTTGAGCATCACCTTTCGGACGACGTCCTCCTCGGAAATGCCCAGGCTCCTCGCCTGCTCGGGAATCTGCTTCTCGACCAGCGGCGTGCGCACGAAGCCGGGGCAGATCACGTTGGCGCGCACGCCGTGCGCCGCGCCTTCCTTGGCGACGACCTTGGCGAGCCCGATCAGCCCGTGCTTGGCGGTGACGTAAGGCGCCTTGAGGGGCGAAGCTTCCTTCGAATGCACCGAGCCCATGTAGATGACGCTGCCGTGGCCGGCCTTGTACATGTTCGGCAGGCAGGCGCGGGTGGTCAGGAAGGCGCCGTCCAGATGGATCGCGAGCATTTTCTTCCACTCAGAATAGCTGAATTCCTCGAGCGGGTGGATGATCTGGATGCCCGCGTTGCTGATCAGGATGTCGACGCCGGAAAAAGCCTCGATCACGCCGGCGACCCCCTTGTTCACCGCGGCCTCGTCGGCGACATCCATCGCGATGCCGATTGCCTGACCGCCGCCGGCGCGGATCTGCGAGGCCGTGGCCTGCGCCGCGTTCCCGTCGAGATCGGCGATCACCACCCTGGCGCCTTCGCGCGCGAAAAGCAGCGCGATGTCCTTGCCGATGCCGCTTGCCGCGCCGGTGATAAGCGCAACCTTGTCTTTGAGTTTCATGCCGAGTTTCATGCTCGACTCCGATCGTTGAGATAGTCGTGAACCACGCTGCCCAGGCCCAGGGTCAGGTCGGCCACGATGTGCGCGCCGGAGAGCACCTCGAGAACCGGCAGCCCGGCGACGGGCGCGAGCGCGTGATGAAACAGCTCCAGCGCCGCCGGTCCTTCCCACGCTCCCTTCACCGTGATGTCCTCGCAAAAATAGCGCACCAGCTCGCACACGCGCGCGCTGCCATCGACGTGCGGAATGATCTTCAGCAGATAGTTGGCGACGGCCAGCGACGCGAGCACCGCGCCGTGGGCCAGGCTGCGGTGCTTGTATCCCATCGTCGCGACCGCGACCGGCACCGGCCCGTAGCGCAAGACGCCGAGCAGCGTGTCCGCCTCGATCGACAGCTTCGGCGAGGCGAGCTTCTTGGGGAACCCCCAGAGCTCGCGCCCGCCGGCGATCGGCGCCTCGTCGTCCAGATACATGGCGTGGACGTAGCTGCCGCCGCGCCCTTGAAACGCGACCGGAATCACCTGCCCGCTTTCGGTGTAATCGCCGAATCCGGTCGAGTCCGGCATGCGGATGAACTCGTACTTGACGATCGGCTCGGCCATCTCGAGCGGCGCCGGGATGACCGCGCGCAGCGCATCCGGGTCGGTGCGGTAGGTGACGATCAGATATTCGCGATCGACGTACCGGTAGGGTCCGCGGGGAAACGCGGGGCTGGTCAAAGGCATGGCGAACGCCTGCGCTTTCACTTCGGCTTCGGTCACGAGGGGTCCTTTTTCACGAGGCGTCCTTTGGTCCGGCGGGCCGGCGCGACAGATCGAAGACCTGCACGCCGCTGGCGACTTGCGTCGCCTTGAGCCAGTCGCGATGGGCGGCGGCGTAGCGCACGTCGTCGAGGCCGGCCTGCCAGAGCTCGCGCACGGTGGTGCGCGAGAACTCGTAGTCCTTCGAGTTCGCGGAGTGGGCAAAGCGCCGGTTGATGAGGTGCGCGATGGTGATCTCGCGCTCCTGGCCGAGCGACGCTTTCAACAGCTGGTAGTCGGGGTCGTCGTGGAGGCCGGGCGGGAACTTCTCCATGAGCCGGGTCAGCGCCCGGCGCAGGTTCTCCAGCTGCTGCACGCGCTTGGTGTTGAACCTTGTCTTGCTCGAGTACTGGATGTCCTTCGCGCGCTCGAGGACCTGGTCGAGGTTCGCCGGGAGCTCGCCCTTCGCGCTGAACAGATCGACCTGCAGGATCAGCGCGCTGAGCGCCGGCGAGTCGTCCAGGACATACGACAGCGGCGAATTGGAGACGATCCCGCCGTCCCAGTAGTGCTCGCCTTCGATCATCACCGGCGGAAACCCCGGCGGCAGCGAGCCGCTCGCCATGATGTGCTCGGCACCGAGCTCGTGCTCGGCGTTGTCGAAATAGACCGAGTTGCCGGTGTGCACGTTGACCGAGCCGACGCTGAGGCGCACGTGCTGCGCGCGGTTCAGGAAATCGAAATCGACCAGCTCGCCGAGCGTTTTGCGCAGCGGCGAGGTGTCGTAGACGCTGAGCGCCTGGGGCGTGGCATCGGGCGCGAACACGGCGGGAGGCACCCGGGGAGAGAAGAACCCTGGCACGCCGAACATCGCCGCGGCGAGGGAGTTGAACCGGTTCAGGCCCGCGCGCAGCGGCGCGAGCTGCGCGAGCGGGCTCCACGGCAGCCCGGAGGAGACCCGATTCCAGAATTCGCGCAGCCGCTCGAGCCTTCGCTCGACGGGATTGCCGGCAATCAGCGCGCCGTTGATGGCGCCGATCGACACGCCCGCCACCCAGTCCGGCGCGATTCCCTCCTCCGCCATCCCCTCGTAGACACCCGCCTGGTACGCGCCGAGCGCACCGCCGCCTTGCAACACCAGCACTGTGTGATCGTGCGCCATGTCCGGTCCGGAGATCCACACCCAGTCTCCGCAGCCGCGGTGTCGATCGGATTACGCCCAAAGGCGTCCGTGTATCCGATGTCACAAAGCGGCGGGAACCCTGTAATACCCGTGACACCGCCCTTTCATACGGTGAAGCCGTGAAAGCGTCGGAAATGATTTCAGCGCTGCTTTTCGGCCTCGTGGCCTTCGTGGCCCTGGGAGCGCTGCTGGTGCCGTACCTGGCCGACGTCGGGGCGGATGCGTTGCTCGCTGTAATTTCGGCGGTGACACCGCTGCGATGAACGAGGCCCGCCGGGCTCAGGTGCTGGCCGTGGCGGCCGATGTTTTCGCCCGCACCGCGATCACGCCGCAGGCTCTGGCCGCAATCGCGCGCATGAGCAAAGAAGAGATCCTCGATGAGCTCATCGCCCACAACCGGGAGCAGACGTTCACCGCGTTGCGGCAACTGGAGACCGCACCCGGCCCGTTGCTCGAAAGCCTGATCGACGCGATACCGGTCGGCGTGGAGCAGAACCTCGCCCCGGAGCCCGGCGCGGTGGAGTTGGAGCTGATGGCCGAGGCGGTGCGCAACCCCAAGGTAGCCGAAGCGCTGCGCGACGCCGATGCGCTTGTCCGCCACCAACTGAGGGAATTGCTGACCGGCCCGCGCGGCACGCTGCGCGGCTGCGGCGCCGACGAGCTCGAGAGCCGCATCGAGGTGCTGTTCGCGCTGTTCAGCGGCCTGCGGATCCGCGCACTCATGAATCCCGCGCTCGACCGCGACGCCCTGGTTACGGTGGTTCGAACGGTGGTGCGAAAGCTGCTGACACCCGGCAGCTAGGCCGGGCTGCGCGCGGGACGCCAGATCAGATTGGCGATCGTGGCCGCCAGAATGTTCGCCGCCAGCGCCAGCAGGCCGATGTAGAGGGTGACGCTCGCGTGACCGAGCACCAGCGCATGCAGCGGCTTCAGGCCGTTGATCCAGGCGAGGGTCGTGCCGAGCGCGAAGCCGGCGAGCCAGCCCGCGAGCAGCGCCGGCGCGCGGAACCAGCCGGAGAACAGGCCGAAGACCAGCGCCGGCAGCGTTTGCAGGATCCAGACGCCGCCGAGTAGTTGCAGGTCGAGCGCGAATTGCGTCGGCAGGAATACGATGACGAGCAGCGCGCCGAACTTCACCACCAGCGATGTGATCTTGGCGACCTTGGCCTCGCGGGCCGGGTCCATGCCGGGATCGACATAGGCTTTCCAGACATTGCGCGTGAAGAGATTGGCGGCGCCGATGCTCATCACCGCGGCCGGGACGAGCGCGCCGATGCCGATCGCGGCGAAGGCGAAACCGGCGAACCAGCCCGGGAACAGGGACTGGAACAGCGCCGGCACGACGTCGGTGGGGCTGGCGATCTTCAGATGCGCCGCGTGGCCCATGTAGCCCAGCAGCGCGATCAGGCCGAGCAGCAGCGTGTAAGCCGGCAGCAGCACCGCGTTCTTGCGGATCGTGTTCCCGCTCTGGCTCGCGAGGATGCCGGTCAACGTATGCGGATACATGAAGGCGGCGAGCGCCGAGCCGAGCGCCAGCGTGGCGTAGGCCACGTGCTGGCTGGGGCCGAGCAGAATGCCGCCGGCGCCCTTGGCCCGGAACGCCTGGTCGGCCGCCGCGAACACCGCGCCATAGCCCCCGAGCTTCGACGGGATCAGCACCACCGCCGCGATCACGACGATGTAGATCATGATGTCCTTGACGAACGCGATCAGCGCCGGCGCCCGCAGGCCCGAGGAATAGGTGAAGACGGCGAGGACTGCGAACGCGACGATGAGCGGCAGCTCGCCCGAGAGCCCGAGCGCCTTGACCACCGCGGCGATGCCGATCAATTGCAGCGCGATGTAGGGCATGGTGGCGATCACGCCGGTGACCGCGACGGCCAGCTCGAGCGCGCGCGAGCCGTACCGGCCGTGCACCACATCGGCGGCGGTGACGTAGTCTTTCTCCTTCGCCACCTGCCACAGGCGGGGCATGACCGCGAAGACGAACGGATAGACGAGGATCGTGTAGGGCAGCGCGAAGAAGCCGTAGGCGCCCACCGCGTAGACGAGCGCGGGAACCGCGATCACCGTATAGGCGGTGTAGAAATCGCCGCCGACGAGGAACCACGTGATCCAGGTGCCGAAGCGGCGCCCGCCGAGCCCCCATTCGTCGAGGCGCGCGAGCGTCTTGGGCCGGCGCCAGCGCGCGGCGGCGAAGCCCATCACCGTGATGAGGATGAAGAAGAAAAGGAAGACCGCGAGCGCCGCCGGGTCAGTCTTCATCGCGCACGCTCCGGTAGGCGAGCCAGGTCAGCGCCGCCGTGACCGGCACCCAGGCGAGCTGATACCAGTAGAAGAACGGAATCCCGAAAAGCGCCGGTTCACGCAAGTTGTAGAACGGCACCCACAGCAGTCCCGCGTACGGAATGAGAAGAAGCCACAGCGTCAGGCGCTTCCACCGGGGCGGCGGGTTGCTCGACATATCTGCATTCTCCTGCGGTCGGATCGAAAGCGCGCTAGTCCGGACGGCGCGGCCAAGCCGGCACGCAGGCTTTACATCCACGTCGGCACGCCGACCACCTGCTCCTTCTTCGCGTCGGGCTTGCGCCACTCAGGGTCCGGCTTTTGGAAACTCCACTGCAGCGAGAAGCTGCGCTCGGCTTCCGGGTATTGCACCCACACTCCTATAGCGTTCGCTCCGCAGCCGTTGAGCAACAGGGCAAGCAGCCCGATAAGAGGAACCTTGCACATGGTCGCGGCCGCGACATCAGCTCAGGACTTCCGAGTAGATCAGGTAAACGCAGATCAAGATGGGCAAAGCCGCCAGCGGGACGAATGGTATCCAGCCTGCGATCTCTGCATCGACATTCGATTCTTCCTTTGGAGGAGCAGGCTGCGGATCCGCTTCGAACACGGCGTCGGTTTCTATTGCAGCTGCCGGGCAAAGGTGCGGCCGCGCAGCAGCTCCGCGGCCTCGGCGCGTTCTTCGACCAGGTCCGCCAGCGTCGTCACGATCTCCGTATAGAGATCCTCGCCCGCGACGTAGCCGGGCCAGCTGTAAACCGCGACCTCGGCGGGCTGGAGATCCCACTGGATCGAGAAGCCGGAGAGCTCGGGGACGCGCCTGAAGAGCGCCCCGATGCGGCCTTCGATGACCGCCCCGACCCGTTCGCGCCGGATTTCCTGCTGGCGGTTCTGTGAGATTTTCATGGCTGCAGTCTGCTCGCCATGCGTTTCCCGGGTATTTCGGCGCGCCCGCGGCCGATGACAACGGAAACCAAGACCGGTTCTAGCTTCCGATCACTTCGAACGCGACCTCGACATTGCCGCGCGTGGCATGCGAATAAGGACAGATCTTCTCGTGGGCTTCCCGCACGAGCGCGGCGAGCTCCGCCTGCGCGATGCTCTCGTCCTCGACGCGCATCTTCACCGAGATGCCGAAACCGCCGCCTTCGCGGGGTCCGATGGTCACGGCGCAGGTGATCCTCGCCTTCGCGGCGTCGCGCTTCTGCTGCTTGCCCACGTAGTCGAGCGCGCCGCCGAAGCAGGCCGCGTAGCCCGCGGCGAACAGATGCTCCGGTGTCGCCGTGCCCGGCTTGCCCGGGCCGCCCATCGCCTTGGGCACCGACAGGTCGGCCTTGACGACACCGTCGCTGGTCTGCGTATGGCCGTTGCGGCCGCCGACGGCGGTCGCGGTTGCGGTAAAGAGCGGTTTGATCCTGTCCATGGTTTTGCCTCGATGAGGAAGAAGGGTGGTCTCCTCCATCATCTCAGACTGGCGTCACGCGATGACGATACCGTGTCTGCCTGCGAGCGCTTTTGTGTCAAACGATACTATGACGACGAGCAGGCTCGGTTGCGCCGAGCGCCCACTCAAGGTGCCCTCGGGGGTGAAGCTGATGCCGCAAAATCCGGCGACTACATCACCCAGGTGACCGCGGTGGGTCCATTGGGCCTCGAATATTTGGATCCCGGCGACGATCCGCGGGTAGCGATTCCCTGAGCCACAGCGGGCTCTTCCAGGCTGCCAGCGCCTCCAGGAAGAGGTCCAACCGCAAAGGCCGGAATTTTCGATTCGAGTACACCGCGAAAAGGGGGATTTGCGGGGAAGCCCACTTCGGTAGCAGCCGTACGAGTGCACCGCTCGCGAGGGCTGCGTCACAGTAGGTTGACGGCAGCAGGCCGATCCCGTGGCCCCGGTACACGAAGGTGCTGACCGAATTGAAGTCGCGACTCGATATCGGCCCTGAGACACGGATGCGTGCCTTTTTTCTACCGGAGACCAGATCCCAGTCGGCCTCGCTGTTCCTGGCGTTGAGCATCACGCAGTCGTGCAGCTTCAGGTCCGCGGGCTCGACAGGAAGCTTTCGGCCTTTCAGGTATCCGGCAGCTGCCACGACATAGCGAATGCTCTGACCTATGCGGGTGGCGACCACGCTCGAGTCCTTCAACTCTCCGAAGCGGATCGCGACGTCAATATTTTCCGCAACCAGATCGAGGAAGAGATTCGTGATGAAGAGGTCGATCCGGATCCGCGGCTGAGCTTTCAGGAATCCCGAGAGGAAGTCGAGAAAGGGCTCCTGACCGAGAATGACCGGCACGGAAATCCTCAACATGCCTTCAGGCGTCTTCTGTCCCAGGGTCAGGGCTCGCTCAGCTTCTTCCAGCAGGGTCAGCGGCTCCCTGCACTGATTGAAGTACCCGCGTCCCTGCCCGGTCAGGGTCACCCGTCGCGTTGTGCGTCTCAGGAGCGACACGCCGAGCCTCGACTCCAGCACCGACAACCGCCGGCTTACCGTCGAGATCGGCATACCCAACGAGCGGGCTGCCCGGCTGATGCTCTCGAACTGGGCCACTTTGACGAATATCAGGACATCGTCGAAGTTCGCCATGGGGAGTCACTCTGCCATTTTTGGAAATTAGATTCCAGAGTTTCCCACCTTATCAGCCGCAGTGCACAGCCCGACAATGTTGGTCAACACACGCGAAAGACTGATATGACTATGAAAGCGAAGACCATCATTGTGACGGGCGCCTCTCAGGGAATCGGTGCCGCGGTTGCCAACCTGTTCCTCGAGCGCGGCTACAACGTGGTGGGCAACTCGCGCAACATCAGTCAGAAGAACGAGCTGCAGCGCTCCGCTAAGCTGGTCCTGGTGGACGGCGACATCGGTTTAGCCTCGACGGCCGAGATGATCGTCGGTACCGCGGTAAAGCGGTTCGGCTCGGTCGATGCCCTGGTGAACAACGCGGGGATTTTCTTTGCCAAGCCGTTCACCGAGTACACGCCCGAGGATTTCCGGGCGTTGTCGTCCACCAACTTGGGTGGCTTTATCCATACGACGCAACTGGCCGTGAAACAGATGCTCTCGCAAAAGAGCGGCGGCAGTGTGGTGAGCATCACGACTTCTATCGTCGATCATCCGCTTGCGGCGGTGACCGCGTCCTTCCCGATGATCACCAAGGGCGGTATCGACGCGATATCCCGGAGTCTCGCGATGGAATACGCGCCGCAAGGCATTCGCGTGAACGTGGTCGCGCCAGGCGTTGTGGATACGCCGCTGCACAAGAGCAATCCCAAGGAGTTCCTGCGCACCTTGTCACCTCTTGGACAGATTGCAGGCGCCAAGGACATCGCGGAGGCCGTGTTCTATCTCGCCGAGGCTAGCCAGATCACCGGCGAGGTGCTGCACGTTGACGGCGGCGCGCATCTGGGTCGGTGGTGAGGTAATCGCAGATGAATACAACGAACGCCAGTGCCGAACAACGGCTGAGAGACCTTGGCGTAAAGCTGCCTCGTCCACCAGCTCCTCTCGGCGCCTACGTTGAAGCGGTGCAGACCGGGAACCTGCTCTTCTTGAGCGGCACGCTGCCAGTAGAGGGGGGAGTGCCCAAGTTCCTGGGACGTATCGGAGCTGAGTTGAGCGCCGAAGACGGACGGCGCGCGACTCGCCTGGCCGCGTTGAATGCGCTTGCGCTCGCCAAGGCGCATTTGGGGTCGCTCGACAGAGTGACGCGCGTGGTGCGTCTCGGGATTTCACTCGCTACGACTCCCGAGTTCCGTGAGCATCCGAAGGTCGCGGACGCGGCATCGGAATTACTGGTCGATGTATTCGGAGCTGACAAGACATCGACTCGCCTGGTCTTCGGCATGGCGAGCCTGCCGGTAGGCGTGTGCGTCGTGCTGGAGAGCATCTTCGAAATTGGTGCAGGAGAGAGCCCATGAGCAGCGACATCAAAGTTGGGCAAGAAAACCGGTTGGTTGGCGATTCCATGAACCTGGAAAGGAGATGAGCATGCGTTCCTCGTTAAAGGGTGCGGCGTTCCTCGCCGCGGTCGTATTGGGCGCGGGCGCCGCGCAAGCGCAGGACAAGAGCCTCGCGCAGCAGATCTTCGAGGCGATGGCGCAGGACCCCGGAGCGAAGCCGGGCTACCGGGTGGCTCATGCGAAGGGAATCGTGTGCGAGGGAACGTTCGTGCCATCGGCGGGCGCGGCGACGCTCTCCAAGGCCGCGCATTTCCAGGGTAGCTCCGTTCCGGTGACGGTCCGGTTTTCGGACGGCTCAGCCAACCCCTTCGTCCCGGACAACTCGCATAACGCCGGTCCGCGCGGAATGGCAGTTCGATTCGCGCTGCCTGGCGGCGGGCTGACCGACATCGAAGGGCAGGCGCACAACGGCTTCGCCGTCGGCACGGGTGAAGAGTTCCTCGCGCTGGTGAAGGCGGCCGCGGCGACCGATCCAAGCCGGCCGCATCCGTGGCCGATCGAAGAGTTCCTCGGGGCGCACCCCCGGGCGCTGAAGTTCGTGCAGGGCACCGCCGTGGTCCCTGCGAGCTTCGGCAGCGCGGCGTACTTTTCCAACAACGCTTTCGTCTTCGTGAACCAGGATGGCGTGAAACAGGCCGGGCGTTACCAGTTCCTTCCCCTCGCCGCGCGGCGCGACCTGAGCGATGACGAGGCGAAGGCCATGTCGCCGAATTTCCTCTCCGAAGAGCTGAGGAGGCGCCTCGCGAACGGACCGGTCAAGTTCCGCCTCGTCGTGCAGCTTGCCAACGCCGGCGACCCGACCAACGATGCATCGCTCGTCTGGCCCGACGATCGCCGGACGATCGAGATGGGCACGATCAGCGTCACTTCGGTCGTCGCCGATAGCGATACCGCACAAAAGGCGCTGGTGTTCTTTCCGACGGCCTTGACAGACGGGATCGAGCTGTCCGATGACCCTTTGCCCGCCCTGCGAACAAGCGCCTATGCGCTCTCGTTCGCACGTCGCCAGCAAGCGAGCCAATGATGAATCCCGTATTGCGTCCGGTGAGGCGCGGATTTCTGCAGGCCTCGGGCCTGGTCCTCTCCGGCACCGCGATCGCGCTACTCGCCGGGCGCGAGGCGCTCGCCACAGAGGTGCGGGATGTGACCGCACTCCGGCGCGGGATCGACGAGACGCACCGTCGCTTCGAGGACATGTTCAACCGCGGCGACGCCGCGGGCGCCGCGCGGCAGCTCTACACGCGGGCTGCCCGCATCCTGCCGCCGGGGGCCGAAACGGTGCAGGGCCGGGACGGGATCGCCAAGTACTGGGCCGCGGCCGCGGCTGCGCCGCAGACGGGCGTGCGGCGGGTGGAGCTGTCCACGCTCGATCTGCAGCCGCTGGGCGATGGGGCCTACGAGATCGGGCGCGCCACGCTTACGCTCGCGGGCGGCCAGCGGGCGACGCCGAAGTACGTCGTGCTGTGGAAGCAGGAGGACGGCGCCTGGCGCCGGCACGTGGACATCTGGAACACAGACACAGCCTGAGCACCGAAGCGAACGCGCGGCATCGTGCCGCGGAGTCGATTGTTCCTCTTTTTTAAATCACGAAAGAAACTCACCATGAGCATTACCACGAAACTGTGCATGACCATCGCGACATTGGCGCTTTCGCTGGGCACGCTGCCCGCCGCGGCTGCCGGGCCAACCGACCCGGTGAAGAACATCGTCCTCGTCCACGGTGCCTTCGCCGACGGTTCGAGCTGGTCCAAAGTGATTCCGATCCTGCAGGCGAAAGGCTACAACGTCACCGCCGTGCAGAACCCCTTGACCTCGTTGGCCGATGACGTCGCGGCGACCAATCGCGCGCTCGCCCTGCAGAAAGGTCCGGTGATTCTGGTCGGCCATTCCTGGGCCGGCGCCGTGATCACCGAAGCGGGGGTGGACCCGAAAGTGGCCGGCCTCGTCTACGTAGCGGCCTTCGCCCCGGATGTGGACGAGATCATCGGCGAGCTCGGCAAGAACTATCCGCCGGCACCGTCGTTCGCGGCCCCGATCGTCGATGCGCAGGGCTTCATGAGCCTGTCCAGCGAAGCGATCGTGAAGCATTTCGCCTGGGACCTGCCTCCGGCCGAGGCGCGACTGCTCGCCGCGACGCAGACGCCGATCGCGACTTCGGCCTTCGGCGCGAAGGTATCCAACGTCGCGTGGAAGACGAAACCCGCGTGGTACATCGTCGCCGGGAAAGACCAGGCAATCGCGCCCGATGAAGAACGCTTCTTCGCAAGGCGCATGAAAGCAACGACGAAGGAACTGGACACGAGCCATGTGCCGATGCTTTCGAAGCCGAAGGATGTGGCAGCGGTCATCATGGAGGCGGCGGTGAAGGCTGGGCAGTAAAAGTCGTCGAGCTGGGCCATGCCGGCACTAGCCCACTCTCGCAGTTATCCGCCGATGACCGTTAACGTGACTGCAGCCTTCGAAATGCTGTGGGCGAGTAACCGGTCTGGCGGCGGAACGTCGAAGAGAGATGGCTTGAGCTGCTAAACCCCGCGCGCACGGCGATTTCGTCCATGGTCAGCCCGGGTTCGCTGAAAAGCAGATCCTGCGCACGGGCGACGCGCTTTCTCACAACGTATGCGTGGGGAGGCACACCGATGGCCTGACGGAACGCGCGCTCGAAATGACGCGTGCTTATCCCGGCGAGTTCGCCGAGTTGGCGCAAAGCGATGGGCTGCGCCAGATTCTCTTCTATGTAATCCAGGATCAGCTTGAGACGGCGCGCCGGGAGGCCGCCAGAAGCCCGCGGAGGAGGCGCCGAGAGTGTTGAATATGAGTGGATCATATGATGTGCCAGGAACTCGCAAGCGCTCTCCGCATACAGTCTTTCCGGTGGGGAACCGCTCTGCCCCTCTAGCGCCAGGCGAGTCGCCACCCCTTGGATCACCGGGTCATGCGAGAGGAATTGCGGAATGATCTCGACGTTTCGTGGATCAGCTTCCCAATGTTCCGAGATCACACGCGAGAGGAAAGCGTCGGGTATGAGCAATACGATCGCGCGAGAAGGCCCGCTCGCCTGCCAGGTCGCCTCGACATTGGGCGGAGTAAGGTTCACGGTTCCCGGATCGCTCCAGCCCTCGACTGGCCGCCCTACCATCTCCCGGCGGATGCGATGCCTCCCAGAGAGGTATAAACCCAGCGCGTGATCGGTGAATGCCCCTGTCGCTTGGGCTGGCGTCGCTCCAACTACGAATAGAGAAAATGCATCCCACGCTGCCGACGTGTTCGGCGGCGCATTTAGAAGATCAGCAAAGCCCGTCTTCACAATCGCGACATTTCATCACAAATCGCGCAAAAAGATTGCCTCGCGCTTGAAAAGGCGTCCACGACCCATTCAGTATGTCCAGGACGCGCACCTGCGGTGTCGTATTGAAAAAAACTGAAAAGGAGAATGCTAATGACCGCCAAGACCGGACTTGACGCGCTGCTTACGCCGGAGCGCAGCGTGCTTCTGCTCATCGATCACCAGGCGTTTCAATTCTCCAACCTGCACAGCCACGAGCCGACGCTGATCGTCAACAACGTCGTGGGGCTGGCAAAGGCGGCGAAGGCGTTCAAGGTCCCGACGATCCTGACTACCGTCACCGAAGAGCGCGGCGGATACCTCCTTAAGGGCATCCAGGATGTCTTTCCCACGCAGAAGCCGATCAATCGGACCTTCATCAATACATGGGAAGACCACCGCGTCGTCGAGGCGGTGAAAAAGACCGGGCGGAAGCAGCTCATCATCGCCGCGCTGTGGACGGAAGTCTGCCTCGCGATGCCGGTGATCCAGAGCCTGTCTGACGGCTATGACGTCTTCTTCGTAACCGATGCATCCGGCGGCGTATCGCGCGAGGCGCACGACATGGCGGTTCTGCGCATGGTGCAGGCCGGGGCCGTGCCGATCACCTGGATCGCGGTCATGAGCGAGTGGCAGCGCGACTGGGCGCGCGAAGCGACGGTCCCGGCCATCGCCGAGATCACCATCGCTCACGGCGGCGCATCAGGCATCGCGTTTTCGTGGGAACAGCAACTCCTTGACTCGGGGCGGAAATAATCGCGTACACCTGCCTCTGAATGCCCGCTACTGGCCGAGCTTGACAGCCTTAAATGTAACTGATATTGTTTCAGTTATGACCGCGAACAGTCGTATGGCGAGTGCCGTCCACATCATGAGTTTCGTCGCTTACGCTGGCGACGAGGGGACGACTTCGGAGGCAATCGCGAAAAGCCTCCAGACCAACCCGGTCGTGGTGCGGAAGATCCTCAAGCTCCTCGAGCGGGAGGGACTGGTCGCTCTTCGCCAGGGCCGTCACGGCGGCGTCGGCCTGCGACGCTCGGCATCTCGCATAACGCTCGGTCAGATCTACAAGGCGGTTGAAAGCGAGACCGGCGTCTTTGCGATGCGTAGCCAGGTGCATGAAGGATGCGCAGTGGCCGGTGCGATGAAACGAGGGCTCGGCCCAATCTTCAACGCTGCGAACGACGCCGTTGAACAGGCTCTCAGCAAAACAAGTCTCGCAGAGCTGGTACGCGGCGTCGGCTGAATTTGCCCTAAATTGTAACCGACACGGATATGTTCAATCTAAAGGAGCGACGACAATGGGTAAGCTGGCGGACAAGAATATCCTCATCACCGGCGGCAACAGCGGCATCGGGCTGGCCGCGGCGCAGGAGTTCGACCGAGAGGGCGCGCGCGTCGCCATCTGCGGCTTGAATGAGAAGACGCTGCAGGCGGCTAAAGGGACGCTGGGGGCCGGAAGTCTCGCCATTCGTGCGGACGTCAGCAAACTCGCCGACCTCGATGCGATGTTCGCCACGATCAAGCGGGAGTTCGGCCACCTGGACGGCATCTTCGCAAACGCAGGTTACAGCGAGTTCCTGCCGTTCGAAGACGTGACAGAGCAAAGCTTCGACATGGTGATCGGCTCCAATTTCAAAGGCGCTTACTTCACCATTCAAAAGGCCTTGCCGCTCCTCAGGAAAGGCTCGTCTGTCGTCATCAATGCGTCCGTTGGCGCGCGCAAAGGGTGGCCGACGACCTCGACCGTCTCGACCTGCAAGGCCGCGGTCGTCCACCTCGCGCGAATCCTCAGCGCCGAACTCGTGGGCCGCGGGATTCGCGTGAATACCCTAAGCCCAGGCCCGACGGACACGGCGATGTTCGCTCGCTTCGCAGGCCAAGAGCAGGGCGACGCGGTCAAGGGCGTCCTTGCAACCAGCAATCCCAGCAAGCGGATGGCCGATCCGTCGGAAATCGCGAAGCTGGCGGTTTACCTCGCGGCGGACGATTCCGCGTACGTCGTCGGAGCAGACTTCCTGATCGACGGCGGGGTCGCGGCCATTTCGCCCGTGGGCGCTTGAGCTTTGTTGCAGAGAAACCGCAGTAGAGGTAAGAACATGAATCAGAACGTGCCAAGACGAATGTCCACCCCGGCGGCGGCTGCCAGGCTGGATGACAAGCCTGTCCAAACACCGCGCAGCGCCGCCTCTCCGCCCGTGACCTCTCCGAACCTGGTGCTCGCCATTGTGAGCGTGGGTATGGTACTGGCCAATCTCGACCTGTTTATCGCTAACGTCGCGTTGCCCAACATTGGTCGGGATTTCAAGAACGCGACGCTGGAAGACTTATCGTGGATATTGAACGGCTATGCGATCGTATACGCCGCGCTACTGGTGTTCTTCGGACGTTTGGCCGAGCGCCACCGTCGAGATCAGAGCTTCCTGCTTGGCGTCGCACTTTTCACGGGCGCATCGGCCGCATGCGCCATGGCCAACAGTGTGGAGACGCTGGTCATCTTTCGTCTCGCCCAAGCGGCGGGAGCGGCATTGATGACGCCAACTTCGCTGGGCCTTCTGCTTGCGGTGTTTCCGCCCGAGCGTCGCGGCAGCGCGGTGAGGACCTGGACCGCCATTGGCGGCTTGGGCGCAGCTCTTGGCCCGCTCGTTGGCGGTGTGCTGGTCACCGTAGATTGGCGTTTGATCTTTCTGGTCAACGTACCGATCGGACTGGGCGCCTTGCTGGTCGGTTGGCGGAAGCTCCCGCAGGTTCCTGGTCACGAAGCGCCCAGGCCAAGCGCGTGGGACGCGGCGCTCGTTACCGGAGGCATTGGCGCGCTGGTATTCGCTATCGTGAAGGTGAACGACTGGGGATGGAGCTCACCGAGAATCAGCGTCGCTGTCGCCGCCGCAATCGTTCTTCTCGCGCTGTTTGTGTGGCGCTGCTTCCGATCTCCAATCCCGTTTGTCGATCCAGCTCTTTTCCGTATCCGGCAGTTTACCGGCGCCTCGCTGGTGATGGCGCCGTATTCGGCTGCCTTCGGTGCGATGCTGCTTTCTGTCGCCTTGTGGGAACAGGCTGCATGGGGATGGTCGGCCTTGATGACCGGACTGGCAATCGCGCCCGGGCCTCTCTTGGTTCCTGTTACATCGCTGCTGTTCTCCGGGAGGCTCATCTCGCGCTTCGGCGCGGCACCGGTCATTGCTGCGGGCATTCTCTCCATCGCGACAGGATTGGTCTGGTACGCCCTCGCGATCGGGCCGGAGCCGAACGCGATGATCATCGTCATCGGCATGATTCCGACCGGCATCGGCGTGGGCCTGACGTTCCCGACTCTGATGGGCGTGAGCGGCGGCTCTTTGCCTCCGTCTTCGTTCGCCACGGGCTCTGGCGTAGTTAACATGATCCGGCAGGCGTCTCTGGCCGTCGGCGTGGCGATATTTGTTGCGATTGTTGGCTCGCCCGCGTCTGCGGCGGAGCGCGTCGCCGCATTTCATCACGCGTGGTGGTTTTTTGTCGCGATTGTCATGCTGGGATTGCTTCCCACGTTCTTGCTTGTTCGGCCGAAACGGCTGTAGGTGGCCACCCGCGCCGGCGCATCTTCGTCATGTCAGCGGTCGGCGAGCCAGTGCACCGATTTCGTCGATTCGCCCTTCACCAGGAACCGGTTGGCGCGCCGCTGGGTCTCGCGGTCGGCGACGCTCACGCGCTCGTGCTGGCGCAGGTGCTCGAGCCACGATTCGTCCATGAAGGTCTCGAGGAAGCGCGCCGGGTCCGCCGAGTCGTGGAACAGCTCCCAGAAAAACGCGCCGTTGCGCCGCCGCATCTCGTGCACGTCGCGCATCGCGGCGACGAATTCGGCGCGGCTCGCGGGATCGACCCGGTACTCGATCGTCACCAGCACCGGCCCGCTGTCGGGCTCCGGAGTTTCGGCGACGAGCGGCGCCGACCAGTGCATCGACGGCGTGAAATCCGGCGCGCGGCCGTCGTGCAGCCGGACCCTCCAGGTCAGCCCGACGGCGATCAGCATCCCGCCGGCCGCCGCGGTCAGCGCGGCGGGAATCCCGAACCAGGCGGCAACCTGCCCCCACAAGATGGCGCCGAGCGCCATCCCGCCCATCAACACCACGACGAATGCGGCGAGGCCTCGCGCGCGCACCCACTCGGGCAACGTGAACTGGGCGGAGACCTGCAGCGTGGCGAGAATCGCGATCCATGCGACGCCGGTCGCCAGCATCGCCACCACGAGCAAGCCGAGCTCGTGCACGTACGCCAGCGCGAGCGCGGCGAGGGCGTAGAGCGCGCTCGCGCCCGCGACCATCGCATTGCGCGAAATCCTCGCCCGCAGGCGGGGCAGCAGCATCGCTCCAGCCACCGCGCCGATGCCGATGCAGGTCAGCAGCAGGCCGTAGACCTCCGGGCCGCGCCCGAGCTCGCGCCGCACGATCACCGGAAAGAGCGACCAGGTCGCGCTGGCGAAGACGAAGAACGCGGCGCCGCGGATCAGCACCGCCTGCAATGAGCGCGTGTGCGTGATGAAGCGCAGGCCCACGCGAATCGCGCTCAGGAAGCGCTCCGCGGGCAGCGCACTGCGGCGGCGCTCGCGCCGCCAGAGCAGCAAGACCGCGAGGATGCCGAGGCACGACAGCGCGTCCAGCGCGAAGACCAGCCAGGCCCCGAACGCGGCGACCAGGACCCCCGCGATCGCCGGACCGATCGCGCGCGACACGTTGATGCCGATGCTGTTCAGCGCCACCGCCGAGGACAGCTCGTCCGCGGGGACGAGCTCCGGCACGATCGCGGCCCACGCCGGCATGGTGATCGCCGTGCCGACGCCGACCGCGAAGGTGAACGCCAGCAGCACCCACGGGGTCGTCATGTCGAGCGCCGTCAGCAACGCGAGCGCGCCGATGACGATCAGGAAATAGAGCTGGACGCCGATCAGCAGCCGGCGGCGGTCGACGATGTCGGCGATCGCGCCCGCCGGCAACGCGAGCAGCATCACCGGCAGGCTGTCCGCCGCCTCCACCAGCGCCACCATATAGGGCGACGATGTGAGCGAGGTCATCAGCCACCCCGCCCCGACATCGTGCATCCAGGTCCCGATGTTCGACACGATGGTCGCGATCCACAGCCCGCGGAAAAGACCGTGCCGCAGCGGGCTCCAGGGTGACTGCGCTGTCGGCTGCGCTGGCATAGGCGCCTTTATACGCGAGGCGCGGGATTTTTCGCGCGCGCTGGATCCAATCATGTTACGCCCGCCATATTCGAGTGCCCCGCTGGCATATCCGCGCCATCGTCGGCGGGGACATTCATCGGAGGGCGCGGCACTCGTGCGCCCGTCTTCCCAACGAAAAGGAGCAACCCATGAGACAGCACCTGCAATTCAAAACCTTCCTTCTGACGCTCGTCCTTGCAACCGCGGCGCTGGCGGGCCTGAGTCCTGCCTACGCCGCTCCCTCGCAGGTACTCGACCAGGACGCGCAAGCCGCCCTTGACGCCTTGTACGCGAGCACGCCCGGGGCCAAGGCGCTCGGCGCCCAGGCGAAGGCGATCCTGGTGTTCCCCTACATCCACAAGGCCGCCCTCGTCGTCGGCGCGCAATCCGGCGACGGCGTGATGTTCAGGAACGGCAAGATCATCGGCCACTACCGCGTCGACGGCCTGCTCGCCGGCCTCGAGGCCGGGGCGCAATCGTACGGCTACGCGATGTTCTTCATGAGCGACGCGGCGCTCGAGCGCATGAAGAGCGCGAAGGGCTTCGAGGTCGGCACCGACCCGAACATCGTCGTCGTCGATGCGGGCGCGGCGAAGGATGTCTCGACGAGCACGGTTCAGGCCGACGTCTACAGCTACGTCTTCAACCAGAAGGGCCTGATGGGCGGCATCGCGCTGCAAGGCTTGAAGATCACCAGGACCGGCGGGTAAAACGGCACGCGATTTGCGGCGCCGGGCTTCGTGTCCGATGAAACACGGAAGCCCGGCTGCCGACACGTGGTAGTTACCCTCGCAGACGACACTCCCGGCTAGCCTGGTGTCTCGCCAGGTGTTCATAGGAAGGAACGGGATTCCGATGACAGCCGGCTACGAACTCGGACTCATTGCGCGCTGGGCGCTCGCGCTCGGCGTCGCGGTCGCCCTCGGCGGCTGCAAAAGCGAAGCGCGCAACCAGGCGCCGCCGCCCCCCGAGGTGTCGGTGATCCAGGTGACGCCGGGCCCCGTCACCGTCTACAACGAGTACGTGGCGCAGACGCAGGCGCCCGATACGATCGAGATCCGCGCCCAGGTCACGGGCCTCCTCGCGCGCCAGGCCTTCGTCGACGGCGCGCGGGTGAAAAAAGGCGATCTGCTCTATCTGATCGACCCGCGGCCCTTCGAAGCGCAGGCCGCGCAGGCCAAGGCGGGCCTCGCGCAGGCCGAGGCGAACCTGGCGAACGCCCGGCAGAGCCTCGCGCGCAACGGCCGCCTGATCGCCGAAAAGGCGGTCAGCCAGCAGGATTACGACACCGCGGTGGCGCAGGAGCGCTCCGGCGCGGCGCTGGTGGAGGCGCAAAAGGCGCTGCTGCGCAACGCGCAGCTGAATCTCGAGTTCGCCACCATCCGCGCGTCGCGCGACGGCGTCATGAGCAATTCGCTGGTCAAGCCCGGCGCGCTGATCACGGCGCAGCAGACGCTGCTCAATACGCTGTACTCCAGCGATCCCATGTACGTGTATTTCACCATCAGCGAGGATCGGGCGCTGCGGCTGCAAAAGGCGATGCAGCGGCCCGATCAGGGCACGCCTTTTCGCATCCGGCTCGCCGACGGCACCGATTACCCGCATGCGGGGCGGCTCGACTTCGTCGATGCCACGATCGATCCGAAGAACGGCACGCTGCAGGCGCGCATCTCCGTGCCCAATTCCGAGCGCCTGCTGCGCCCCGGGCTTTTCGTGCGCGTCGTGGTCGCCGCGTACGACAGCCCGAACGCGATCCGCATTCCGCAGCAGGCCGTGCAGGAGCTGCAGGGCTTGAAGTCGGTGTACGTGGTCGGCGCCGGCGACAAGGTCGAGTCGCGCCAGATCCTGGCCGGCTATCGCGTCGACAACGACTGGGTGGTGGCGAGCGGCCTCGCCCCCGGCGAGCGGGTGGTGGTGGAAGGCATCGGCAAGCTGCGTCCCGGCGCGCCGGTGAAGCCGGTCGCGGCGCCGACGAAAACGGCCGTGGAGCCCGCCGCCGCGCCTGCGAAATCGTAGCGCGCGCGCCATGCTCAACTTCTTCATCGAGCGGCCGGTCTTCTCCACGGTCATCGCGGTGCTGATGGTGCTGGTCGGCGTGCTCGCCGCGTTCGGCCTGCCGATCTCCCAGTACCCGCAGGTGGTGCCGCCGCAGGTAAGCGTGACCGCGAATTTTCCCGGCGCCAACGCGGACGTGGTGTCGCAGTCGGTGGCCGCCTCGATCGAGCAGCAGGTCAACGGCGCGCAGGACATGCTGTACATGAGCTCGAAGAGCGGCAACGACGGCTCCTACAGCCTGGCGGTGACCTTCGACATCGGCACCGACAAGAACATCGACCAGATCGAGGTGCAGAACCGCGTCGCGATCGCGCAGAACCAGCTTCCGCCCGATGTGGTCCGCAACGGCATCACCGTGCGCAAGACCACCACCGACTTCCTCGAGGTGATCACGCTCACCTCGCCCGAGCGCCGCTACGACACGGTGTTTCTCAGCAACTACGCGCTGCTGAACCTCTACGACGCGCTGGGCCGGGTGCCGGGCGTCGGGCAAGTGCGCATCTTCGGCGCGCGCGACTACAGCATGCGCGTCTGGCTCGACCCGGACAAGATGGCGCGCCTGGGCGTCACCGCCACCGACGTCGCGAACGTCATCCGGGAGCAGAACGTCGTCGCCCCCGCGGGCGGCGTCGGCCTGCCGCCGGCCCCGCAGGGACAGCAGATGCAGTACACGGTGTTCGTCAAAGGCCGGCTCGCCGAGGTCGGCGAGTTCGAGAACATGGTGGTGCGCGAATCCGGCAACGGCCAGGTGGTGCGCCTGAAGGACCTGGCGCGCATCGCGCTCGACGCCGCCGACTATTCGGTCGCCGCCGTGAACGACGACGCGCCGGCGGTCGCGATCGGCATCTTCCTGCAGCCCGACGCCAATGCGCTCAACGTGACCAAGCAGGTGCAGCAGGTGCTGGACGAGCAGTCGGCGCGCTTTCCGCCGGGCATGACCTACCAGATCCCTTACAGCACGACGCCGTTCGTCACCGAGTCGCTGAAGGAGGTCGTGAAGACGCTTTTCATCGCCTTCGTGCTGGTCGTGATCGTGGTGTTCCTCTTCCTGCAGAGCTGGCGCGCGACGCTGATCCCGATCCTGGTGGTGCCGATTTCCCTCATCGGCACCTTCGCCGCCTTCTCGGCGCTCGGCTTTTCCATCAATACGCTGACCCTCTTCGGCCTGGTGCTCGCCATCGGCATCGTGGTGGACGACGCGATCGTGGTGGTGGAGGCCGTGCAGCAGCGCCTGGACCAGGGCGGCGTCACGCCCATCGAAGCCACCAAGGCCGCGATGGCCGACGTGGGCGGGCCGGTGATCGCGATCGCGATCGTGCTCGCCGCCGTATTCGTGCCGGTCGCCTTCCTGGGCGGCCTCACCGGGCAGCTCTACAAGCAGTTCGCCCTGACGCTGGCGGTGTCGGTGATCCTCTCGGCCGTCTGCGCGCTCACCTTCACGCCGGCCATGTGCGCGCTGCTCCTGCGGCGCGTCGCGCCGGGCCACGAGCGCGGCGGGCCGCTCAGCCGCTTCTTCGCCCGGTTCAACCGCGGCTTCGAGCGCACGCGCAACGGCTATCTCGCCTCGGTCTCCAGGATGGAGCGCCATGTCGTCCTCGTGATGCTGACCTTCGGCGTGCTGCTCGCCGCCATCTGGGGATTGGTCGCCGCACGGCCCACCGGCCTCGTGCCGCCCGAAGACCAGGGCTACGCGTTCGCGGTGCTCGCCCTGCCGAACGGCGCGTCGCTGGAGCGGACCAACGCCGCCATGTCCCAGGTCAGCCGCATCGCGCGCGAGACCCCCGGCGTGGACGGCGTGATCTACATCAGCGGCTTCAACCTCATCACCGGCCAGTCGGTGTCCTACAACGGCACCGCGTTCATCCGCTTCAAGCCCTGGGCCGAGCGCAAGGCGTCCTCGGTGTCGGTGAGCAGCCTGGTGCGCACGCTGACGGGCAAGCTCAACGGCGGCATCAAGGACGCCAGCGTGCTCGTGCTCAACCCGCCGCCCATCCGCGGCCTCAGCACGAGCGGCGGCTTCACCTTCGTGCTGCAGAACCGCACCGGCCAGGACACGGCGCAGCTCTCCAAGGTCCTGCAGGACGTGCTCGCCCAGGCGCGCAAGCGCCCGGAGATCAGCTTCGCCTTCAGCGGCTTCGATCCGCGCATCCCGCAGATCGAGTACCAGGTCGACCGCGAAAAGGTGAAATCGCTGGGCGTGCCGCTCTCCGAGGTGTTCTTCACGCTGCAGACCTTCCTCGGCAGCTTCTACGTCAACGACTTCAATCTTTTCGGCCGCACCTACAAGGTCCAGGCGCAGGCGGAGGGCACGCAGCGCAGCCAGCCCGACGACGTGAACCGCTTCTACGTGCGCAGCGCGAGCGGCGCCATGATCCCGCTGAGCACCCTCGTGAGCAGCCGGCCGATCAACGGCCCGCAGTACTTCGAGCGCTACAACGTCTACAGCGCCGCCACCATCAACGGCGCCAACGCGCCGGGCTACAGCTCCGGCCAGGCGATCGCCGCGATGGAAGAGATCGCGCGCACGCTGCCCGAGGGCTTCGGCTACGAATGGAGCGAAGCCACCTACCAGGAGAAGAAGACCGGCGGCCAGACCGGCTTCATCTTCGCGATCTCCCTCGCCTTCGTGATCCTGGTGCTCGCCGCGCTCTACGAGAGCTGGGCGATGCCGGTCGCGATCCTGCTGGTGATTCCGTTCGGCGTCTTCGGCGCGTTCCTCGGCCTGCTGATGCGCTCGCTCGACAACAACGTCTACACGCAGATCGGTCTCATCATGCTGATCGGCCTCAACGCCAAGAACGCGATCCTCATCGTCGAGTTCGCGCGGATCAAGCGCGCGCAGGGCGAGTCCATCGTGCAGGCGGCGCTCGACGGCGCGAAGCTCAGGCTGCGCCCGATCCTGATGACCTCGTTCGCCTTCATCCTGGGCAGCGTCCCGCTCGCCATCGCCCTGGGCGCCGGCGCCGGCGCGCGCCAGGCGCTCGGCACGGCAGTGGTGTTCGGCATGCTGTTCGCCACCCTGGTCGGCGTGTTTTTCATTCCGGTTTTCTACGTGATCCTGCAGCGCGTGAGCGAGCGCCAGTGGCCGTTCCGCCGCGCGGCAACCCCTCGTTCGCCTGCGGCTCACGACCCCCTTAACAGGGGGCCGGAGGTCAACCAATGAGCCGCCGCCGCTGCTGCCCCCCTGACAAGGGGGGAGCGAGTGAAACGAGCCGGGGGTTTCTGGCATTGCTGCTCGCAGGGTTCCTGTCCGCCTGCACGGTCGGTCCCGACTACCAGCGCCCCGACGTCGAAGCGCCCGCGTCCTGGCGCGTGGAGCCGGCCGAAGCCGGCGAGATCTCCAACGTCGTATGGTGGGAGCAGTTCCAGGACCCGGTGCTCTCGGGCCTGGTGCGCAGCACGCTCGAGCGCAACAAGGACCTCGAGATCGCCACCGCCAACGTCGATGCAGCCTTCGCGCAGTACGGCATCACGCGCTCGGCGCTCTTCCCGCAGGTCGATGCAAGCGGCTCGAGAACACGGGAACGCCCGAGCCAGAACGGCCCGGTGCCGGTTCCGCCCGGCCATGACGCTTTCAACGACTACAGCGTCAACCTCTCGCTGAGCTACGAGCTGGACGTGTGGGGCCGGCTGCGCCGCGCCACCGAGTCGGCGCGCGCGGGTCTCCTCGGCAGCGAGGAAGGCCGGCGCACCGTGGTGCTGACCCTGGTCGGCGCGGTCGCCAACGGCTACATCCAGCTGCGGGCTCTCGACCGGCAGCTCGAGATCGCGCGCAGCACCTCGCAGAGCCTCGGCGAAGCAGCGCGGCTGCAGCAGGTGCGCTTCAGGGAAGGCGCGATCCCGGAGAGCGATTACCGCCAGGCCGAGTCGCAATACGAGACCGCCGCCGCGCAGGTGCCGGAGCTCGAGCGCCAGGTCGCGCGGCAGGAGAATTTCATCAGCGTCCTGCTCGGCCGCAACCCCGGCCCCATCGAGCGCGGACGCGACATCGACGCGCTGCTCTTTCCGGCGGTGCCCGTCGGCCTGCCCGCCACGCTCCTCGAGCGCCGGCCCGACATCCGCCAGGCCGAGCAGAATCTGATTTCCGCCAACGCCGACATCGGCGTCGCGAAGGCCGCCTACTTCCCGCGCATCAGCCTCACCGCGCTCTTCGGCTTCGAGAGCGTCGAGCTCTCCGATCTGTTCAAAGGCCCTTCCCGAGCCTGGTCGTTCGGCGCCGGCATCACGGCGCCGATCTTCAACGCCGGCCGGATCCGCAACCAGGTCGCGCAGACCGAAGCCTTCCAGCGCCAGGCGCTCGCCGCCTACCAGAAATCGATCATCGTCGGCTTCCAGGACGTGGAGAACGCGCTCGTCGACAACGCCAAGTTCCGCCAGACGCGCGAAGTTCAGGCGAAGAACGTCGCCGCCCTGCAGCGCTTCCGCGACCTCGCCGCCCTGCGCTACAAGGAGGGCGCCGCCATCTACCTGGAAGTCGCCAACGCCGAGCAATCGCTCTTCAACGCGCAGCTCGCCTACGTCGCCACCCAGTCCAATCTGTTCCAGTCCTACGCCAACCTCTACAAGGCGATGGGCGGCGGCTGGGTCGCCGACGCCGAGACCCTCGCCAAGCATTAAGCGGCCGGCCGGCCGCCCCGGCGGCCGATCGTTTCGGATTCCTTTAAGTTCAGCGCTCTAGCCGCACGCCGTCGAGCCGTCGCCGCCGACGGCGTCCGTCTTTGTGTCAACGAATCTTTTTAGGCAGACTGTCGCCTGATTCTTTTAGTCAGACGGTCAACTAATACTAGTTAGTCGGCATTCGACAAGGAGATACTGTGCGAACAATTATCGGAGTGGTTTTCCTGGTTGCCGTGGCTTCGGCCAACGCGGTGGGTACATCGCCTCAGCTGGTTGATCTCAATCGCCCTGGTACTTTGGAGCAGCTGAAGCAGCAACGCCCCAAGCACTACGAGGCAATCACGGCGGTCCTTCGAGTCGTCGAACGCGTCCCATGCAAGGATCGCCAGGTCGAAACGCTGAAGGTGCGTTTCGACATTCGTGAAATGGCATGCAATTTCGTCCTAATGACCAGCAACCCGCCCCAGCGGCGTCTTAGCTTTTCGTTGGAGGGAACGAACTATGTGGCTGTCGTCACGTTGAAGGACACAGAAGGTCGTGCCATCCCCGCGAAGAATGCCGACTAACAACGCGCATCAACGCGGTGCTAAAGGCGTTTAAGGATGCTTCCGTCTAACTCAAGGTGGAACGGACGGAGGCGCGCCGCTCAACGCAAGCTTTAGACCGCTGAAAGGCGGAAGGACACAGATGACCGATCCAATCAGACGCAAGATACTGAAAACGGGAGCCGCGGCGACGGTGACGGCGGCGGCGCCGAGCGTGTTTGCGCAGCAGGCTGGACAAGGAGGAGCCGCCATGTCGTTCTATGAAAAAGGCCCGGTTCGCATCCACTATGAGGAGGCGGGCTCGGGCTTGCCGTTGTTGCTCATCGCCGGCGGGGGGCTGAACTCGACGATCTCCGCCCTGGGCAATCCCTTCAACCCGATCGAGGAGTTCAAGGGAGAGTACCGCTGCATCGCGTCGGACCTGCGCAACGCCAACGCCGGCCAGTCCTCCGGCCCGCTCGAGATCGAGCGGCCGTGGGATGCCTATACCGATGACCATCTCGGCCTGATGGATCACCTGGGCATCAAGAAATTCATGGTGCTGGGTTTCTGCATCGGCGGTCCCCTCGTCTGGAATCTCCTGCGCCGGGCGCCCGATCGTGTTGTCGCGGCCGTGCTGGCGCAGCCCAGCGGGTCGCGTCCTGAGATGCGCGATCTTTTCTACGATAACAATATGAAGGGCTGGGGTCCGGCGCTGGTAAAGCGCCGGCCCGAGATCTCGATGGAGATGGTCGACAAGTTTCTCACCAGGATGTACCGCACCAACCCCGACTTCGTCTTCACCGTGACGCGTGACTTCGTGCGCAGCTGCCAGACGCCGGTGCTGATCCTGCCGGACGATATTCCGGCGCATCCGTACGCTGTCGCCATGGAGGCCGCGATGCTCGCGCCGAAGGCCGAGGTGAGCATGTTCCCGTGGAAGGAGCCCAAGGAACGGATTCCCCTGGCGGTGCGCCAGATACGTTCCTTCCTCCGGGCGCATCGGCCTGCTTCGGCTTAGACGCGACTTATTGCAACTGCAGCGCTGCCCGCTCAGTGCGGCGGCTGGAACACCCGCGCGAGGCTCGTGGCCAATTCACGCGCGAGCAGCGGCTTCTTGAGCACTTCGTCGGCCCCCGCGTTGTGGGCGCGATCCGCCATCCCGGTGCCGACGTAGCCGCTCGCGAGCAGGATCGGAATTGCCCGCCGGATGCCGCGCACCTCCCGGATGAGCCTGGTTCCCGATATTCCAGGCATGCGCTCGTCGGTGATCACGGCGTCGAACCGGTCCGGGTCGGCGCGGAAAGCCTCCAGCGCCGCCGCGCTGGAAGTGAAGCCGACCGGCTCGTAGCCCAGATACTTCAGCGTCCGGGTCGCGAGCACGACCAGCGGCTCCTCGTCGTCCACGACCAGCACCCGCTGGCGGCTGCCGCGCGGCATCGCCTTTTCTTCGGCGTCCCGCTCGTCGGGCGCCTCGCCGGCGCACGGCAGGTACACCGTGAACGTGCTGCCGGCGCCCGGCGTGCTGGCGACGTCGACCGCCCCGCCCAGCTCCGCAACGATGCCGTGCACCAGCGACAGCCCCAGGCCGGTGCCGACGCCGACCTCCTTGGTGGTGAAGAACGGATCGAAGATCCGCTCCACGACATTGGCGGGCATGCCGGTTCCGGAATCGGCGACCGCGAGGACCAGCCACGGTCCGGCCGCGACCGACCCGGTCGTCGCGAGCCGCAGCTCGCGCAGATGCACGGCCTCCAGCGACACCCGCAGCGTTCCGCCCGAGGGCATGGCCTGGATCGCGTTGCTCGCCAGGTTCATCAGGACCTGGTGCACCTGGGTCGGGTCGCCCATCACGGCGGCGCGTCCGGCGCCCAGCTGCGTCTGCACGCGCACGCCGGCGGGCAGCTTGGCCGTCATCTGGTCGAGCGCTTCGCGCACGATGCTCTCGACGTGCACGGCGACCCGTTCCGCCATGCCGCTGCGGCTGAACGCCAGGATGCGATCGATGAGCGCGCGCCCGCGCTCGCCCGCGACCATCACGCTGTCGAGGTCGCGCCGCAGGCGGCTGCCTTTCGGCGCGTCGCGCAGCGCCATCTCGCCGAAGCCGAGGATCGCGCCGAGGATGTTGTTGAAATCGTGCGCGACGCCGCTCGCGAGCGTGCCGACCGCCTCCAGGCGCTGCGCGTTGCGCAACTGGCGCTCCAGCCGCCTCAGCTCTTCCTCCGCCTTGCGCCGCTCCGTGATGTCGGTCAGGGAGCCCGTCATGCGTGCCGGCATGCCCCGCTCATCCTGGAACACCTTCGCTCGCGAGCGCACCCAGCGCACCTCACCGGTGTCCGTGATGACGCGGTAGTCGCGTTCGTGGTGCCCCGACGCGAGGCTTCCTTTGACCAGATCGGCCATGGCCTTGCGGTCGTCCGGGTGCTGGGGCACGAGCGCCATGATCTCGGCGCGCGTGGCGGGCAGGGCGCCGGCCGGAAGGCACAGCATCGCCCGCGCGCTGGCCGAGACGAACATTTCGTCGCTCACCAGGTTCCAGTCCCAGTGGCCGGCATCCGAGCCTTCCATGGCGCGCGCGTAGCGTTCCTCCGATAGGCGCAACGCTTCCTCGGTGCGCCTGCGTTCCGTGATGTCCCTGGCGGTCCCGGACCAGCGCACCGGCTTTCCCGAGGCATCGCGCACGCACACGCCGACGTGCTGAAGCCAGCGCGTTTCTCCACGGACGCTGGCACGCAGCTCCATGCTGAGCCGCGAGCCGGTCCCGGCAAAAAGCTCCTTCACGGCGCGCAGCCACGCGTCCAGGTCCTCCCGAAACAGCGGTGTCTTGGCGAGGTAATCCTCGCGCGAGGCGAAAGTCGTGCCCTCGGGCAGGCCGAAGAGCTGCACGGTGCGGGGCGAGAGGTAGTACTGGTCGGTGCCGACGATCCAGTCCCAGTGCGCGTCCTCCGCCGCGTTCATCGCCAGCGCGTAGCGCTCCTCCGAGAGGCGCAGCGCGTCCTCCGTGCGCTTGCGCTCCGTGATGTCGCCCACCGAGCCGGTGATCCGTGCGGGCTTGCCATCGGCGTCGAGAAAAACCTTGCCGCGGTTGCGCAGCCAGCGCGTTTCGCCGGCCGGGTTGACGACGCGATACTCGAACTCGAAGCCGTCCGAGCGGCGCGCGACGCAGGCTTGAATCGCATCGTCGACGGATTGCCCGTCCGCCGAATGGAAGCGGACATGCGCGCTCCAGTCGGCGCGCGTGCGCAGCTCCTGGCCCTCCGGCATGCCATACAGCCGGCGCGCATGCGGCGACGCGTACACCTCGTCGGTCAGCGGATTCCATTCCCAGATGCCTGCGTCCGAACCCTCGGTTGCGCGCGCGTAGCGCTCCTCCGAGAGCCGCAGCGCATCCTCGACGCGCTTGCGTTCCGTGATATCGCTGACCGAGCCCGCCCAGCGCTCCGGCTTGCCGGCGGCGTCGCGCCGGTACATGCCGATCATGTGCACCCAGCGCAATTCGCCTCGCGGCGTGATCCGGAACTCGATGTCCAGGCGCGGCGTCTCGCCGGCGAAATGCGCCGCCGCCGCGGCCTCCCACCTCGCGCGATCTTCCGGGTGGAAAGGGAATCGGGCGCCGAAGTCTCTGCGGCTGGCGAACCTCGCATCGGCCGGGAAGCCGGCGAGCTCCAGAAGCCGCGGAGAAACATAGTACTCGTCGGCCTGAATCTTCCAGTCCCAGTGGCCCTCGCCCGACGCTTCCATCGCCAGCGCGTAGCGCTCCTCGGAAACGCGCAGCGCCTCGTCCGCGCGTTTTCGCGCGGTCACATCCCTCGTCGTGCCCGTCCAGCGCACGACCTCGCCGGCGTCGTTGCGCGTCGCCAGACCGGCCAGGTGGAGCCAGACCGTCTCGCCGCCGCGAAGGATGCGCAGCTCCTTGTCGAAGCGCGCCGTCTTGCCGGCGAAATGCTCGGCGACCGACTCCCGCCACTTCAGCCGGTCTTCGGGATGGATCGGAAAGCGCCCAAGAAAATCGTCGCGGCCGGCGAAGATCGTGCCGGGCGGGAAACCGTAAATCTCCAGCAGGCGCGGCGAGGCGTAGAAATCGTCGGCGGCGACGATCCAGTCCCAGAATCCGTCCTCGCTCGCCGTCGCAACGAGCGCATAGCGCTCCTCCGAGGAGCGCAGGGCGGCGGTGCGTTGCGCCACTTTTGTTTCCAGCTCGTCCTGTGTCCTGCGAAGCTCGAGCTCGCTCGCGCGCAATGCCGCCTCGGCACGCCGGCTGCGCGTGGCGCCCCAGCCCACGGCGAGTCCCGTCAGGCCGAACGTGAGGAAGCGCGGCAGGTCGAAAAAACCCGCGAGCAGCGGGTAGTTCATCTCGATCAGCTGAGGCAGCATGAGCACGCTGAGCAGCGCGGCGAGAAACCCCGGCCCGGCGCCGCCGAACCAGGCTGCCGCGACGATGCAAAGCAGGAACACGCCGGTCGGATGAAGAAAGGGTCCGATGACCGAAATGTGGAGCAATGCCGCGACTGCGACACACACGGGGGCGAACACGTACCGCAACGCGCTCACCCGGCCGCCTCGAGCGACTTGCGCACGGCGGAAAGCAGCTCTTTGCGGGTAAACGGCTTTGGCAGCACTCTTTTCACGCCGAGCCGGCGCGCTGCTTCGACGGATTCGGCGAGACCGCGCCGGAAGCGCCCGGACAGGACCAGGATGGGCGCAGCATACACCGCCCGCAGCGACTGGATGAAGGGCTGCGAGCCCCGCGGGCTCGAGACATTGGCGATCACGAGGCGCGGCGTCCCCTCGCCCGCCGGCGGCCCGTCACGATTCTCGGGATCGCCCGCGATCACCGCGTAGCCGGCCTCCGTCAGCCAGCGCTCGAGCAGCTCGCGAATCGAGCCGTCGGATTCGAAGATAAGAAGATAACCGTCGTAACGCATTGTTTCCTTCTCGGTTGCGGGCCCGCATGGGTTCAGCCGGCGCGCACGACCGCCATCCAGGCAATGTAAGGTTCCGGACCGAGGGAAGTGTGAAGATCGTCTCGCCGAACAAGACAGTTGACACAATGCGCGCCGGTGCCTGTGTCGGCGTGTAACGTTCCGCGTCCAGGGTGGCTGCACGATCTTGAGGAGAACCGGACCATGAAAGCCAGTCCAGAGACCGCAGCGCCCCGACCGACGGTTCGCGTGCTTGCCGTCGACGACGACGAATCCGTGCGCCGGATGATCACCGACTATCTCAGCGACAACGAGGTCTCGGTCACCGCCCTGCCGAGCGGCCGCGAGCTCGAGGACGCGATGGCGCGGGAGACGATCGATCTGCTGATTCTCGACCTGAAGCTGCCCGGCGAGGACGGCATGCAGATCGCGCGCAAGCTGCGCGAAGCCTCCGACATCCCGATCATCATGCTCACCGGCCGCCGTGACGAGGCCGACCGGGTGATGGGCCTCGAGCTCGGCGCCGACGACTATCTCACCAAGCCGTTCTCGCCTCGCGAGCTGCTGGCGCGCATCCGCACCCTGATGCGCCGCGCGCGCGCCCAGGAGACGGTCGCCGACGGCCTGACCCGGATCCGCGCGTACCGCTTCGCGGGCTGGGAATTGAGCGTGCGCCTGCGGCGCCTGAAAACCCCGGCGGGCGAGACCGTCGCGCTGTCGAACAGCGAATTCAACCTGCTAGTCGCGTTCCTGTCGGCGCCGCAGCGCATCCTGTCGCGCGAGCAGCTGCTCGGCCTGTCGCGGCTGCATGACGACGAGGTCTACGACCGCTCCATCGACGTGCAGGTGGCGCGCCTGCGCAGGAAAATCCGGCCCGGCGGAGCGCCGCAGGAATGCATCCGCACCGAACGCGGCGCCGGGTACGTGTTCGCCGCGGCCGTGGAGACGGTCCGCTAGGCCGCCGGCGGCGCCCTGCCGCCGGAACGCTCGCGCCGTGCGTGACGGTGCACGTGGCGGTGCACTAAGATAAAGGCTCGTTCGCCGAAATGAGCCCGCCCGAAACCGCGCACGTCCTCGCCGTCGACGACGACCCGTCGGTGCGAAAGATGATTGCCGACTATCTCGCCGACAACGAAATACGCGTCACCGCGCTCGCGAGCGGCCGGGAGATCGGCGACGTGCTGGGCCGCGAGACGATCGACCTGATCGTCCTCGACCTGCGCTTGCCGGGCGAGGACGGCATGCAGATCGCGCGCAGGCTGCGCGAGCAATCGCAGATTCCGATCATCATGCTCACCGGCCGCAAGGACGAGGCCGACCGGGTCATGGGCCTCGAGCTCGGCGCCGACGACTACCTCACCAAGCCGTTCTCTCCACGGGAGCTGCTTGCGCGCATCCGCGCCTTGCTCCGCCGCGCGCGCTCCCACGAGACCGTGGCGGACGGGCTGCAGAAAATACGCGCTTACCGGTTCGCGGGCTGGGAGCTGAACGTGAGGCTGCGCCGGCTCATCGCCCCGGGGGGCGGGATCGTGGCGCTCACCAACAACGAGTTCAACCTGCTCGCGGCGTTCCTCGCCTCGCCGCAGCGCGTCCTGTCGCGCGACCAGCTGCTCAGCCAGTCGCGGCTGCACAACGACGAGGTGTACGACCGCTCGATCGACGTCCAGGTGGGCCGCCTGCGGAGGAAGCTCGAGCCGAAGGGAACGCGAGCCCGCCTTATTCTCACCGAACGGGGCGCAGGCTACGTTTTCACGGCCGCGGTGGAGATCGTGCGTTGAAGCAGTAGACGAGCCCGGCGTCCCGGGAGCTTTCTGCCACGCTTCCCGGCCCCGTCTCAACCGAAACAATCCGGCGCTGAAGCGAAACCTTCCGGAAACCGGCGCGCAGCAGCATGGCACGGCCCCACTGGAGGGCGCCATGAAATCATTCAGAAGCCTGGTCCTAGCCTTCGCCGCCGTGCTGTCGTTCGCCGCCGGCGAGTCCATTGCCTCCGGCGAGGATCTCGCGCCGGATGTGCTGATCAAGCGGATCTCGGACGATGTCATAGCCGCGATCAAGCAGGACAAGGACATCCGGGCGGGAGACGAGGCAAAGGCCGCTGCGCTGATCGAGGCAAAGATCGTCCCGCACTTCGATTTCAAGCGCATCACTCAGCTCGCGCTGGGCGCGAGCTGGCGGCAGGCCAGCGCGGAGCAACGGGACGAGCTCATGCGCGAATTCCAGACTCTGCTCGTGCGCACCTACTCCGGGGCGCTCGCCAGCTATTCCGGGCAGACCATCGAGTTCAGCCCGCTGCGCGCCAAGCCGGGGGACACCGAGGTCACGGTGCACTCGCGCGTGAAGCAGCCCGGCGCGGAAGCGATCGTGATCGAGTACGACATGGAGAAGAGCGCCGCGGGATGGAAAGTCTTCGACGTGAGGATCAGCGGCATCAGCCTGATCGCCACTTACCGCACCGCCTTCGCCGAGGAAGTGCGCAACCACGGCGTCGACGGCCTCATCGCGCTGCTCGCGAGCAAGAACCGCCAGAGCCTCGCGCAAAGTGCGCCGCGCAGGACGTAGGAACATCCAGCATCCTTCGACAACCCAAGGAGGCACATCATGAAACCCATCGCGCTCGCAGCACTGCTCGCCGCGGGAATCCTCACCTCGGCGCCGTCGTTCGCAAGACTGTCGCATGCCGACCTCGTCGGCGAAGCCGTTTCCCCGGGCAGCGGTTTCCGGACCATCCGGATCACGCCGAAGACCCGCGCAATCAGCGTCGAGCTCTACGAGACCGTGAACCTCGACATCGGCGGCAAAGTCGTGACTTGGCGGTTCGACGGCGTGCAGGAGGTCATCTCGCTGTCCGAAATGATCGAAGGCGCGCCTGACATCAAGGTCTACGTGCTGCAGACCGAGCGATTCGCGAACTGACGGCCGCTCCCGCCGGTCTTCGCCGCCTCACGCCGCCTGGGCGGCCTTTTCGTCGCCCACGAACGCCTTGACGAGCTTGTCCATGAACGCGAACAGCACCTCGATGGCGTAGCCGAGGACGAAGGGCAGCGCCAGGGGCGGAAGCGTCTTCAACACGGTGTCGTCGGTGGTGATCACGAGCCCGCCCATCAGCCCGGCGATCAGGCCCAGGCCGAGGCGCGCGATCGACAGGCTCCAGTACGGGCGATGGAACGTCTGGTCCTTCACCTGCGCGATCTGCGTCCTGAGGATGAACGTCAGCGACCCGAGAAGCCCGAGCAGCAGCGGCAGCAGGTAGCGCTGCAGCACTTCCAGGATCAGGTCGACCCTGTGTAGAAGATCGAGGGCATAAGAGTCCTTCGCGTCCTGAACCTTGTTTCGCCGGAGAACCTCGTCGAGCTGCGGATTCAAGGCGGCCCAGCGCCGCGTGCCGGACTGCGGCGCCGTGCCGGCGGCAAGCTGCTTCTCGTGCTCGTCGATCGCAAGCTGCACCTTGTCCTTCGACTTGATGCGCCAGGACTCGGGCGTGACGGTTTCGTACCATCCGCCGAGCAGATCGATGAGCGGATCGCGCCGCAGGTTGATGTTCCGCATTTCCGACTGGATCGGGCCGAGATCGCTGGTGAGCTTTCGCAGCTCCTCGCTTCGGTCGGAGACGTTCTTGCGCAGCTCCGCGACCCGGGTCGCGGGCAAGGCGACCTGCACCACTTTCAAGGCCGCAGAGGACGGATTCAGCTCCTCTTCGTAGCCGTCGAGCTGGGAGCGCAGCAGCGCCGCCCTGGAGCGCGCGTCGGTGTAGCTCTTCATCTTGTCCTGCAGATCCTTGCTCGCCAGCTTGACGTCGGCGCGGATCGTGGAGCCGGTGGCCCAGGTCGCGAGCACCACGCCGAACACGATCAGCAGCACGACCGCGGCGACCGCGTGGCTGGTGATCGACGGTCCCCAGGTCCAGCCGCTCGACGATGCCCGGATGGAGGCCGCGGTCACCGGCAGCAGCTCCTCGGAGAGGTTCTGGTATTTCTGCCAGAACTCGGCCTCGACATCGGCCGTGACCGGGACTTTCTGCGCGGCGAGATCGATCACCTTGCCGGTCGCGTGCACCAGGTCCGCGATCAGCGCCTGCTCGGTCTTGCGCGTGTAGGCCGAGGCGAACGCGATGAGAAGCTTCGCGTCCGGGATCGCCTCCTCGAGCGTCAGTCCGTCGGTGTCCCGCTCCGCCTCGCGCTCGCGCCGGCGGCTGACCCAGCTGCGAAAGATATTGAAGACCATGCGCCCCCCACATGGAAACCCGTCCCGGCGACTATACGCCGGGCGGTTTCAAAGTGGAGAGGCGCCGGCCGGTAATATGACCGGAAAAAAGCGCTTACTTGCAGTTCACGTCCTGAAGGCAGGTCAGCGAAGACGACGAGCCGTCGCCGGTCGCGACTTTGCTGGTGTCGATCGCGGCGGACGCGCCTTGCGCAAGGCCGAGGGCGAACAGGGTACTCAGGATCAGCAGCTTGGTTTTCATGATTTCTCCAGAAGTTGGTCGGGTTGGCGACCAGGCCATCCCGATCGCATGACTCCATGCTGGGCCAGGCAGCCAACGGCCTGATTTCGGAAACCGTCCAGGCCGTTACCGCTGAAACAGGCTTAGTGATCGGTGCGACGTCTGCGCGGCACGGAGCCGCGCTCTTCTTCTAGGCGGGTCCGGCGGTCGTGCTCCTCGAGGATGACGTCCATCGCCTTCTCGAACACCGAGCGCGGCGGCCCGGACTTGGCGGTAAGCCAGAGCGCGAGCTGATGCGGATGGACCTCGAGCAGGGCGGCGAGGTTCTCGCGGCCGCCCTGGAGGGATTCACACTGCTGGAGGATGCGGGCGCACATTTCCGCCCATCGAGGTTGTTGTTCCATAGGCTAACGGCAGCAAGGCCTGTGCCCGGTCAGGGGTCTATAATGAAAACCGGGTCCGCAGGGGGAGAAAGACGATGAAGATTCTGCAGCGCGCGGCGCCGGCCGCACGCAGGCTTGTCGGCTGATGCCGACCCTCGTCCTCGACGACGGCAGCGGCGAGCGCCGGCTCGATCTCGAGCTCGACGCCGGCCAGCGCTACCGCGCGATCGTCCCGCGGCCGCCGCTCAAGGCCCAGCTCCTGCGCAAGCTCGCCGAGGCCGCGCCGGTCGCGATCGTCGCCGCGCGCGGCGGGCTCATCGGCAATCTCAAGGTGTGGGAGAACCTGGTCCTGCCGATCACCTATCGCGGCGAAGCGCGTCTCGACGAGCTCGAGACGCGCGCCGAAAAGCTGTTCCATGACCTGGGCGTGCTGCGCGAGCGCTTCGCGCTGCTGTGCGGGCTGCTGCCCGAGCGCCTCTCGGAATTCGAGCGCCGCCTCGCGGCGTTCGTGCGCGCCATGCTGGCCGAGCCGGAGATCATGGTCTACGACGGCCTCTTCGACGGCCTGACGCGCGCCGAGATCGAGAAGGCGGCGGACTTCGATCGGCTGTTCCGCCAGCATTTCCCGTTTCGCACCGCGATCTACGTCGACGCCGAGGACCCGATGCTGCCCGCGCTGAGCGCCTACCCGACGTTCCACCTGTGAGGGCCGCATGAAGATCTTCGCCGAGCACGACAACCGCTTCGAGGGCCTGGAGCTGAAGACGGGCCTGTTCCTCCTGCTGGCCGCGTTCCTGATCGGCGCCGGGATCCTCGCCGCGCTGGTGCGCCAGGGGGTGTTCACCCAGACCACGCACCTTCACTTCGTCGCGAACAGCGCGCAGGGCATCGGCAAGGGCATGGCGGTGCAGCTCTTCGGCTTCAAGATCGGCGCCGTCGACGCGCTCAACCTCGAGCCCGACGGCACGGTCAGGGTGGGCCTGCTCGTGCAGACCGAATACCTGCGCCTCATCAACCAGGACTCCACCGCGCGCATCGCGAAGGAAGGGCTGATCGGCGCGAGCCTGATCGAGATCGTGCCCGGCCCGGCGCCCTCGCGCCCGGTGGCGGAGAACGGCGTGCTGAAGTACGAGCGCGCCACCGATTTCTCCTCGGTCGCCGAGGAGCTCTCCGCGCAGCTGCGCCCGATCCTCGCCGACCTGAAACAGTTCGCCGAGTCGGCGAACCGGCCCGACGGCGATGTGCGCGTCGCGCTCGGGAATTTCCGCCGGTTCACCGGCGAGATGTCGGAGGCCGCGAAGCGCACGGCGAAGCTCGCCGACAACGCCGACCGCCAGCTCTCCGGCGTGCTCGCCAAGGCCGACAAGGCGGTCGGCAAGGTCGACGCCACGTTCGACAAGGCCTCCGCGACCATGGACAACCTCGGCAGCGCCCTCGCCGGCCTGGACCGCAAGCTGCCCGAGCTGCTGCTGAAGCTCGACCGCACCCTGGCGAACGTCGAGGCGGCGAGCGCAGCCGCGGCCGAGGATCTGCCGCCGGCGCTGCGCGACGCGCGCGTCCTCGCGAAAGAAGGCCGCACGATCGTCGACGGTGCGAAGCACAGCTGGCCGATCAACACGATGCTCGCCGAGCCGCGCGAGCAGGCGCTGCCGCTGGGCAGCTTCGATGGCGTCGCGAGCCCGACCCCGTAGCGCGTCCCTCGCCGCGCTCGGGATCGGCCTCGCGCTGGCCGGCTGCGCCGCCTCGCCCCCGCCGCCGAGCCGCCTCTCCGAGGAAGCGCTCGGCTTCAACCAGCGCGCCGCCCAGGCCTACGAGCGCGGCGATCTCGCGAAGGCGCGCCCGCTGTACGAGCGGGCCCTGGAGATCGACGCGAGCATCGACAGTATCGAGGGCATCGCCGTGAACTCGCTGAGCCTCGCGCGCGTCGACCAGGCGCTCGGCGACGCCGATGCGGCGCACCGCCATCTCGACCGGGTGCTCGAAACCGCCGCCGCCGCGGGCTGGCGCGCGGAAGCGGCCGCGCGCAAGGCGCAGCTCTATCTCGCGGGCGGCGACGCAGCGCGCGCCGACGAGTGGGTCGGCCGCGCGCAGACTCTGTGCGGCACGTGCCGCGCGCAGGCGGCGATCCTCAACCTCGGCGCCCGGATCGCCCTCGCCCGCGGCCAGCCCGCGCTCGCCCTGCAGCGCGCCGAGCGCGCCTTGCAATTACCGGCAAGCGACGACGCGCGCGCGGAGCGCGCCAACGCGCAACGCATCCTCGGCGAGGCGAAAATCGCACAGCAGCGGCACGCGTCCCCGACGATCGGGAGCCCGCCCGCGGCGGTGCGGTGAAGGATTTGTGAAAACCCGGTTTGCCCCCGACCCATGAGAACCCGCTTCGCTCCCGACTACAGCGACCTGCCGTCTCAGCTGGCCGGCTACTGGGCGTTCTTCATCTATGCCATCACCCATCTGCGGGTCCTGGCGATCCGCCCGGTGCGCGCGGTGTTCCATCGCCAGCTCTACTTCACCGGCGTCCAGGGCGGCTACCTCGTCGGGCTGCTCGGGCTGCTGGTCGGCGCGCTCGCGGTCACCCAGACCACCGCGCTCGTCGGCGCCAACAGCGAGCTCACGGTCCGGGTGCTGGTGTGGACCGTGGTCGGCGAGCTCGGGCCGCTGCTCGCGGCGATCATCATCGTCGCGCGCTCCGCGGTGGCGATCGCCACCGAGCTCGCCCTCATGGAAGCGCAATCCGAGACCGACTATCTCGCGAACCTGCGCATCCGGGCGATGGACTACCTGGTGGTGCCGCGCATGGCGGCGCTCACCCTGTCGGTGATCGCGCTCACGGTGTACTTCCAGGTCGTCGCCGTGTCCGGCGGCCTGGCGGTCAGCACGCTGTTCCAGAACGCGCCGTTCATCATCCAGCTCGAGCGGTTCTTCGAGGTCATCACCGTCGCCGACCTGCTGCTCGCGCTGCTGAAGAGCTTCTGCTTCGGCGCCGCCGTCGCCGCCATCTCCTGCTACCACGGCCTCGCCGTCACCCGCTCGCTCACCGCGGTCCCGATCGCCGCGATGCGCGCGGTCATCCAGAGCCTGCTCTTCGTCTTCGTGATCGACGCGCTGTTCGCGTACGTGCGCTACATGCTCTGACGCAGTCCGGGAGGAATGGAGAAGGAAAACGTGGCGCCCGGGCCGTCATTCGGCGCCGCCCACAGGCGGCCGTGATGGCTTTCGATGATCGAGCGGCTCACGGACAGGCCGATTCCCATGCCTTCGCTCTTGGTCGTATAGAACGCTTCGAAGAGCCTCTCCGCGTCCTGCGGGTCGAAGCCCACCCCCGCATCCTGCACGATGAGGCGCGCGTGGGCGCCTTCGTCGCGCTGGGTTCTTATCACCAGTTGCCTCGGGCGATCGTCGACGCCGCTCATCGCGTCCGAGGCATTCAGGAGCAGGTTCAGGATGACCTGCTGAAGCTGGACGCGATCGCCCTTCACCGGAAGCAGATCGTCGGCAAGCTCCGAGCGCAGGATCACCCGGCTTCTCTGGAGCTCGCTGCGCAACAGCGCGATCACCTCGCGCGTCGCCTCGTTCAGGTCCACCGGCTCGCTCGTCGTGCCTTTCTTGCTGAACAGTGCGCGCAATCGCGCGATCACGTCGGACGCGCGCTCGCCGTCGCGAATCGTGCGCCGCGCGGTCTCGCGCGCGCCGTCGACGTTCGGCGGGTCGGCGGCGAGCATCCGCAGGCAGGTGCTGGCGTTGGTGATGATGCCCGAGAGCGGCTGGTTGACTTCGTGCGCGATCGACGCCGTCAACGCTCCGAGGCTCGTGACCCGGGCCACGCGCGCGAGCTCGGAGCGGACCTTGCCGAGCGCCTCTTCCGAGAGCCGGCGCTCGGTCACGTCCTGGACCGCGCCGATGTACTCCAGCTGGCCGTCCTGGTCGCGGGTCGCGTGCGCCACCATGTGGAGGTGCTTGACCGAGCGGTCGGGCATCTGCAGCCGGTGCTCTCTCTCGAAGGAGCTGCCGTCGACCCGCACCCGGGCGATCATTTCCTGCAAGGGCGCGAGGTCTTCCGGGTGCACCCGGCTGGCGATCAGCTCGCGCGTCACGGGCACGCTCGGGTCGAGCTCGTAGATCCGGTACAGCTGCTCGGACCAGGTGATCTCGTCCGTCGGCACGTGCCAGAGGAAGCTGCCGGTCGAGCTGAGGCGCTGCGCCTCCGACAGAAACGCCTCGCTGCGCCGCAGGGCCGCTTCGCCCGGCGCGCGCTTCGCGCTCAGCGCCGCCGCCGCGAAGTGCGCCAGATCGTTCAGCACGCGCAGGTCTTCCGCGTCGAAGCTGCGGCTCGGGTCGTGCGCCATGACCCAGATCGTTCCGACGGCCTGCCCGCCGACGTGAAACGGGATCACCAGGCCCTCTTCGATGCGGGGCTTCACGGCGGCGAGGTCCTTGAAATAGCGCTCGGGGCGTGAAAACAGCAGCGGGATGTTGCGCTCCAGGGCCGTGCCGCACGGGCCGAAATCGCGCCGACTGCCGCCTCCCAGGTAAGGCGCCCACTGCCCCGCGAGCGCCGCCCGGCGGAAGCGCTCGCGGTCGCCGTCGATCAGGCTGATTCCCGCCGAGTGCGCGCGGCACAGCTCGAGGGCGGTCTCCGCCAGGTTCTGCAGAATGCCGTCGGGCGCTCCCGCCATCGCCTCCGCCAGCGCGACCAGCGCGCGGTTCTCGGATGCGAGGTCGGGCGGGCGCGGAGGCCGCCGATTCAGCTCGGCGGTCGCAATAACCGACTCCAGATCGACGGCATCCGGATCGGCGAAACCCCGACGCGAATCCACGACGCCGCTCATTTCCAATCCCCGGCGAGTATGCCCCCCTTGCGCAGACGCGCCAATCCCTACTTCAAGGTATCGGTTCCGCTGCGGCCGCGAGGCCGAGCTTCGCGGCCATGTTCACCAGCTCGGCGAGCGAGCCGGCGTGCATCTTTCGCATCATCCTGCCGCGATGCGCCTTCACCGTGATCTCGCTGATGCCGAGCTCGCCGCCGACCTGCTTGTTCAACCGGCCCCGGACGACAAGCGCCATGACCTGCCGCTCGCGGCGGCTGAGCGAAGCGTAGCTGTCGCGCAGCCCCTGGAGCTCCGCCTCGCGGTCCAGCGTCGCGCTGCTTCGTCCGATAGCGTCCCGGATCGCGCTCAGGAGCGCGTCGTCGCCGAACGGCTTCGTCAGGAACTCGACCGCGCCCGCCTTCATGGCGCGCACCGTCATCGGCACGTCGCCGCAGCCGGTGATGAAGATGATCGGCATGTCGGTGCGATCGGCGACGAGTGTTTGCAGATCGAGACCGTTGAGGTCCGGAAGGCCGACGTCGAGCACCAGGCAGCTCGGAGCGCGCGCTCGCGGGCGAGACAGGAAGGCCCGCGCGGAGGCGAAGGTCTCGGGCTGCCAGCCGGTCCAGCGTATCAGCGATTCCAGCGATTCGCGCACCGAGACGTCGTCGTCGACGACGAAGACGGTCGGTGTGGCGGGCGGCATGCGCTCGTCGGGCCTCATGTGCGTTCCATCGGGCCCTGCGGCGTGGCGGCGCGCTCGAGCGCGACATCGAGCGCTTTGCGCAGCGCCGCCTCGCTGAACGGCTTGAATAGGCAATCCGCCGCGCCCCGCGCGAGCAGGCGCGGCCGCACGGTCTCATCTGCGTGAGAGGTGATGAAGACGATCGGAATTTCCTGCCGGCGAAGCATCAATTCCCGCTGCAGGCCGGGTCCGGACATGCCCGGCATGGCGATGTCGAGGATCAGGCACCGGATCCGGCCGACGCAATCGGACGCGAGGAACTCTTCCGCCGAAGAAAACGCCCGGACCGCGAAGCCGAACTCCCTCAGCAGGTCAGGTAGCGACTCGCGCACGGACTCGTCGTCATCGACGACCGCAACGAGAGAACCGTTGATCATTTCGGATTCCGGGATAAGAGGATGCGCCATTCCGCGCCCTGTTGCACCCGTACTTTGGTATCGGTTCGCGGCGCACGGGTGAACGCCGAGCGCCGACCGACACCATCGTCCAATCGATTCGCCGCCGCGCCTCTGGTGTGATCGCCCGCGTGAACCATGAAATCATTGTGAACACGCCGCCGTCCGTCGCGTCGCGGCAGGCGGTCCTGCCGCACGTCCTCGCGATCGACGACGATCCGGGGAGCCGCAGGCTGATCGCCGGGTACCTCGGGGAAAACGGCCTTCGCGTCACCGCCATGCCCGACGAGCGGGCCATGCAGGCGGTGCTGGAGGCGGAAGTGGTCGACATCGTCCTGCTGGGCCTGAAGCTGCGCATCCAGGACGGGACGACCCTGGTGCGGCGCTTGCGCGAGCTCTCGGCGATTCCGCTCATCATCGTCACCGATCGCGCGGAAGAGGTCGACAGGGTGATTGGGCTGGAGATGGGCGCCGACGACTATCTCACGAGGCCCAGTCCGCGCGAGCTGCTCGCCCACATCAGGGCCCTGCTGCGCCGCCATCGGCACGAGCTGAGGCAGGGGCGGCCCGAGGGCGTCCGCGCCTACCGCTTCGACGGCTGGGAGCTCAACCTGAATACGCGCCTCCTTCGCTCGAGCGAGGGCCGGCAGGTGCGGCTCAGCAGCGGCGAGTTCCATCTCTTCGTGGTCCTGCTCGGCGCGCCTCAGCGCGTTCTCACCCGCAACCAGCTGCTCGACCTTTCGCGCCTGCACAACGACGAGGTCTTCGACCGCTCCATCGACGTGCAGATCAGCCGGCTGCGGCGCAAGATCGAAGCGGACGGGGCCCGGCCGCGCTATATCAGGACCGAGCGCGGCGCGGGCTACCGGTTCGCGGTGCCGGTCCAGGCCGTCTAGGAGCGCGCGGCCCCGGGCGTGCCGCCGGCCGATCCGAAGGTATCGACCGACACCATCGTCCAATCGACCCGCTCGCGTGCTTCTGGTGTCATCGCACGGCAGGCGAAACAACTCGTCTCTCTCGGTGACCAAAATGCCCGATCTCGATCGCCGCCGTTTCGCTGGTGCTTCCGCGGCAACCGTTGCCGGAGGCCAGCTGGGTCTTCTTGCTTTTTCCAGGAGGTTGGAAGCCATGACTGAAGCTATGACTGAAACTCGGACTGAAGGTGCGCCGCAAGCCGGCAGCGGCACGGCCGATATCCGGCCGTTTCGCGTGAACTTTCCGGAAGCGGACCTTGCCGAGTTGCGCAGGCGCATCAAGGCGACGAAATGGCCCGAGCGGGAAACGGTCGCCGATGCATCGCAAGGCGTGCAGCTGGCGACGACCCGGGCGCTCGCGGACTATTGGGCGACCGGCTACGACTGGCGCAAGTGCGAGGCGAAGCTGAACGCCGTGCCGAACTTCATGACTGAGATCGACGGGCTCGACATCCACTTCATTCACGTTCGTTCCAGGCACGAAAATGCGCTGCCGATGATCGTCACGCACGGGTGGCCCGGCTCGATCATCGAACAGCTGAAGATCATCGATCCGCTGACCAATCCCACGGCGCATGGCGGAAGCGCGTCGGACGCCTTCCACCTCGTTATTCCTTCGCTGCCGGGATACGGCTTTTCGGGCAAGCCGACCGCACCCGGGTGGAACCCGGTCAGCATTGCCAAGGCATGGGCGACGCTGATGCAACGCCTCGGCTACACAAAGTATGTGGCGCAGGGTGGCGACTGGGGGAATGCGATCTCGGAGCTGATGGCCCTGCAGGAGCCGCCGGGATTGCTCGGCATTCACACCAACATGGCCGCCACCGTTCCTCCCGATGTGTCGAAGGCACTGGCGGTTGGAGGCCCGCCGCCGGCGGGCCTGTCGCCTGATGAAAAACACGCGTGGGATCAACTCGACGACTTCTACAAGAACGGGTTGGGCTACGCCCTCGAGATGAACAACCGCCCGCAGACGTTGTACGGAATCGTCGATTCTCCGGTCGGCCTTGCGGCGTGGATGATCGACCATGACATTCGCAGCTACCAGATGATCGCGCGCGCTTTCGAGGGCAAGCCGGAAGGGCTGACGCAGAACGACGTCCTCGACAACGTCACGCTCTACTGGCTGACGAACACCGCGATCTCCTCAGCACGCCTCTACTGGGATACCCGGCATAATCTTCCGGCCGGCGGCTTCTTCGATGTGAGGGGCGTCAAGATCCCGGTCGCCGTGAGCGCTTTCGCCGAAGAGATCTACCAGGCGCCGAAGCGTTGGGCTGAGAAGGCGTATCCAAAGCTCATCCGCTACAACAAGCTCGACAAGGGCACCCACTTCGCGGCCTGGGAGCAGCCGGAGCTCTTTGTCTCGGAGATGCGCGCGAGCTTCAGGTCCTTTCGCGCCTAAGCCATGAAACTTGCCGCCGCCTTTGTCTGCGGCCTCTTGCTGTTTTCCAACCCGATCCATAGCCAAACCGAAGATCGATCGATCCGCCCTTTCAAGGTGCACGTCCCGCAAGCGGCGCTCGACGACCTTCGTCGGCGCATCGCCGCTACGCGCTGGCCCGACAGGGAAACCGTCGCCGATCGGTCGCAGGGCGCGCAGCTGGCCAAGCTGCAGGAGCTGGTTCGCTACTGGGGCAGCGGCTACGACTGGCGCAAGACGGAAGCGAAGCTCAACGCCTTGCCGCAGTTCATCACGACGATCGACGGCGTGGACATCCACTTCATCCACGTCCGCTCGCGCCATCCGAACGCGCTTGCGGTGATCATCACGCACGGCTGGCCGGGATCCGTCATCGAGCAGCTCAAGATCATCGGTCCGCTTACGGACCCGACCGCGCACGGCGGCAGCGCCGGGGAGGCTTTCGACGTGGTGATTCCGTCGGTGCCGGGCTACGGCTTCTCCGGCAGGCCCGCCGGCACCGGCTGGGACCCCGACCGCGTCGCGCGAGCCTGGGCGGAGCTGATGAAGCGCCTCGGCTACGCACGCTATGTGGCGCAGGGCGGCGACTGGGGCACGCCCATCTCGAGCGCGATGGCGCGCCAGAAGGCGGCGGGACTGCTCGGCCTCCACATCAACCTGCCCGCGACGCTGCCGCCCGAGGTGACCGCGGCGCTCGCCGCCGGCGGACCGGCGCCGGCGGGACTCTCCGACAAGGAACGCGCGGTGTTCGAAGCGCTGAAGACCTACGGCATGAAGGGCAGCTCGGCGTACTTCACGATGCTGACCGCACGGCCGCAGACGGTCGGCTACGGCGCGACGGACTCGCCGGCCGGCCTCGCGGCGTGGGTCCTGGTGCATCCCGGCTTCTCGCAGTGGAATTACGGCGCCGATGCCGGCAAGTTGCCGACGCAGGACGATGTGCTCGACAACATCACGCTGTACTGGCTGACGAACACCGCGACGTCGGCCGCCCGGCTGTACTGGGAGAACGGCGCACGCGGCAGCGTCATCGCCGCAATCGCGCAGAAGACGTCCGAGATCTCGCTGCCGGTGGCGATCACGGTATTTCCGGAGGACGTCTATCGGGCTCCGGAGACATGGGCCCGGCGCGCCTATCCCAACCTGAGCTACTTCCACGAAGTCGACAAAGGCGGCCACTTCGCCGCGTGGGAGCAGCCCGAGCTCTTCGCGGCCGAGCTGCGTGCCGCTTTCAAATCGCTTCGGCCGGTGCACTGACCGGCTTGCCAGAGAGAGAGGAGATTCGCCATGCATGCAACGCAGACAGACATGAGCTTGGACATTGCCTCACGCCCCGGTAGAACGGGGACCGACGAGTTGGTTCCGTCGCGCTACGCGCTGCGGGTCGGCAAGATCGACGCGCTGGTGATCAGCGATGGGGTGTTTCCGCTGGCAGCCGCGACGTTGGCCACCAATGCCGACCCGGCCGACCTGTCGGCCTGGCTGGACGACAGGCTCCAGCCGCCGGACGTGTACAAGTGGCCGCTGAACGTGGTCGTGGTGCGTAGCGGCGGCCGGACCGTGCTCATCGACTCTGGGGCGGGG
>Ga0209131_1000101_pt1 | contig 63584 bp, 46 predicted proteins | sample GraSoi_2013_40cm_FD_185826 | JGI IMG/M metagenome (GOLD analysis project Ga0209131, IMG submission 185826) | Grasslands soil microbial communities from the Angelo Coastal Reserve, California, USA - Sample 9_17_2013_40cm (SPAdes) (version 2) | ecosystem: Environmental > Terrestrial > Soil >...
GACGCTGCCGCCATCGCGGAATGCAGGCTTCAGCTTGGCCAATGATTCCAGACTCGTATCACGGCGCGGGCGCTCGTCGGTCGTCACCAGCAGCGGCCCGTCTTTTCGCTGCGCCGCCGCTACCGGGATGATCTCTTCGGAAAATTTACCGGTGTCGATGGCGGCAATGGCTTTCTCATGCGAGCGGACTGCGAACGCGTCCTGTTTCTCGCGCGTGAGATGCGGGCGCTGTGCGGCGATATTTTCGGCGGTCTCGCCCATGGACTCTGTGCCGTACAATTCTTTCATCTTTGGATTCGGATAGCGCCAGCCGAGGGCCGTATCCCAGGCGGTCAGGTTGCCAAAGGAGAAACCGGCTTCGGCCTTGGGCAGGGAATACGGCGCGCGCGACATCGACTCAACGCCGCCAGCGATATAGACCTGTCCGTCCCCGGCGCGGATGGCGCGCGCCGCCAGGTTGACCGCTGCCAGCCCTGAAGCGCACAGACGGTTGACCGTTAAGCCGGGCACGCTGGCGGGGAAGCCGGCCAGCAGCAAGCTCATGCGCGCCACGTCGCGGTTATCCTCACCGGCCTGGTTCGCGCAGCCGAGATAAACTTCCTCCACCAGAGACGGGTCGAGTTGATTGCGCCCGGCCAGCGTCTTGAGCACCAGCGCCGCCAGGTCGTCCGGGCGCACTCCGGCCAGCGCGCCACCCAGCGCCCCGATCGGCGTGCGGATGGCATCTATAATCACGGCTTCGGGCATAAAATCTCCATACAATGACACACGTTGGGAAGATTCTACCACTCTGCGAAGCGTGTTTAGGACCTATGCGCTGATTCAAATAGTAAAACGGGGATAGTTTGATAGGCCAAACGCAAAGAATGCTATACTGGTGTTCGACCTAACAGCCTGGCGGTACTGAGCTCTGAAGCACAGCTTACGGGCGCTGAACTACGTTTGGGCAACGAAACTGAGCATTCAGGTTTTTTAATTGGAGAAGACACACAGTGCATCCTGAATGCCTCTCAATAGGCTTATGTGACACTGATAATGATTCAGTATAATTCAGTCGAAAAATCGAATAGCCTATTCAACTTCTAAAGGATCGAAGGAAGAATGATGCAAAAGACTGGCATATCTCTCTATAAACCAAAGGAAGCCGCGTCATCGGCAGATCGGCCGTTGCGCATCGGCTTTTTCACCGACTTTTATCTCCCGATGGTGAATGGGGCCGTCGTCTCGATGCAGTTGCTGGTGCGTGGTTTGCGTGAGTATGGTCATCACGTAACGATCTTCGCCCCGCGTTTCCCCGGCTACCGCGATTCCGATATGGAAGTCCATCGCCTTCCATCGGTGCGTTATATAGACTTACCGCCTGTTTATATGGCGGTACCGGGCACGCCGCGCGTCACGCTGGCACTGCACCGTAGCCAGTTCGACGTATTGCACGTTCACAGTCCCCTGATGGTCGGCCTGCTGGCCTACCTTACCGCCCGCGCCAAACGCGTGCCGCTCATTTATACCAATCACTGTTCCATCACCGATTACACTCATTATCTGAAAGTGGGTGGCCAAACACGCCCGGTGCGCTCAGCCGCGCGCTGGTTCAGCACGACGAGCGCCAACCTCAGCGATCAGGTGGTGGTACCCTCGGCCAAATTCAAGCGGCTGCTGCATGGGCAAAACGTCCACCGCCCGCTTCATATCATCCCGAACGGGATCGATCTGAGCAATTTCCATAAGCTGAATTCACCGGGATCTTATCGAAAGAAATTTGGTCTCACCGCGGATGAGCACATTTTGCTTTATGTGGGCCGCCTCGATAGGGAAAAACGGGTGGACATCTTGATCGATGTTTTTGCCCGCGTGGCGACTCGCGACCCGGATGCGCATTTAGTGATTGCGGGAGATGGTGGTTCCCGTTCTAAATTGGAAGCGCAGGCCGCAGCCTTGGGTTACGGAGAGCGCATCCATTTCCTCGGCATGGTGAACCGGGCAAAACTGCCGGACCTCTTTCATGATTCCGATCTGTTCCTGCTTGCATCCACAAGCGAAGTTCATCCTCTCGCGATGATCGAAGCTATTGCGGCAGGCCTGCCAGTTGTAGCTATGTGGGATGAGGCTTTCGAAGGTATGCTTGTGGATGGTGTGAATGGGCGCGTTGCGCCGCGAGATGAGGAAGTATTCAGCCAAATGGTATGTGAGTTGCTGGCCGACCCCGCCACCCGGCAGGCATTCAGCCGGAATTCAGTTGAACTCAGTCGGAAGTTTTCAGTGGATATGCAAGTTGACTCATTGGTCAAACTTTACCGGGAGGCCATTGCGGCGCAAGCGTTGGGCTCCGAGAGAAGCATCCTTGCTCGGGATCGCCAAGCTGAATGGTATTGACACCGGAACAACCAAATTTGGATAGAGCCATGAGAACTTTATTTTCCAATCGTTACATTGATGCCTTTGCAAAAACCGTTCTCTTTTCTGGAATCACTCACTTAATAATTCTTACCTGGGTGGCGCTGCGTGAAAATGTTTATGTTTTGAACACATTTAATATCGTCAGTCTCAATTTGCTGATCCCGGGTTTGGAACAGGGCCTGCCCAACTTTATCATATCGTATGGCGTAATCGTGGTGGTGTATGCTTTTATCTATGTATATCTGACAAACCCGGCGGGTAAAGACAGACCCTGACGGGTTCGATGAAAAAAGCCTGAAGATTTTTGAAACCTTCAGGCGGGGCGGACAATACGGAAGCTAAATTACTGTTCGAGAAAACAACCTTTCGATAACAAAGCATGGTTAATAAGCACGCTTCGCCGTTCAGGGGGACCGGAGCAGGCTAAAGGTTCTTGCGGCGCAGCGAGCGCAGGATGATGTTCGTCTCCCTGCTGTTTGTGGCCAGGTCGGCGAAGACCAGCATCAACTGTCCGAAGGCTGAAGTGATCATCCCCAACAGGAATAACGCCAGGCCGTAGGCAGTCGTGTAGAAGCGAATGTCCTGTTGCGGCATGACGTAGCGGCTGTTGGCGAATAGATAGGTGTTGACCAGAACGATCACGTCGTCGTTCCGGAAGAAACCAACCAGCGCCCCGCTGAAACCCACCAGCATGAGCAGCAGGCCAGAGATAAGGATGACAATTCCAGTGAAACGGACGAAAACATACATGGCGCCTCCATTAATTTACGATTGCTGACATCGCTCACCCACCCAGAAGGGGCCTGAACCGAAGGCCCCTTCTGGTCGGCTCTGCCCGAACTTGGGTATTTTCGATTTACGGTTGACTGATCTACTAATTTCAGTAAATCACAGGTTTGTCGTAGCAACGACTTTAGTCGTTGGGTTTTGGCTGATTTCGGATGAAAAAGTGACTGCACTTTCCTGACGGAAGGTGTCAGGAAAGTCGCCACTACACAGCGCCAAAATTTTGAAACCGTGATTTACTGAATTTACCAACCAACCGGTTACCAGGCATAGGCTTCCGGGGCTTCGCCGCCGGGGCCGGGCCAGATCTCGTCGAGCTTCTTCAGCGCGCCTTTGTTCAACTTGATCTTCAAGGCACGCAGCGGGCCGGTGAGTTGCTCCATTGTGCGCGGACCAATGATCGGCGCGGTGACGACGGGGTTGGTCAACAGCCAGGCCAGGGCCACGTCGGCGGGTTTCTCGCCCGTTTGTTTGCAGAAGGCTTCCCAGGCTTCGAGCTTGGGGCGCTTCTCTTCGATCTTTTTCTGCACGCCTTCTTCAGCGCGGCGGCCTTCCTTGATCTTTTGCAGCACGCCGCCCAGCAAGCCACCGGCCAGCGGGCTCCACGGGATCAGTCCCAGGCCGTAATCCTGGCAGGCCGGGATGACTTCCAACTCGATCATGCGCGCATCCAGATTATACAGACTCTGCTCGCTGACCAGACCCATGAAGTGGCGCGCCTGGGCGGCTCCCTGCGCCTTGGCGATGTGCCAGCCCGCGAAGTTGGACGAGCCGCAATACAGCAGCTTGCCCTGCTGGACGAGCACTTCCATAGCCTGCCAGATCTCCTCCCAGGGCGTCAGCCGGTCGACGTGGTGGAACTGGTACAGGTCGAGATGGTCGGTCTGCAAGCGCCGCAGGGACTCTTCGCAGGCCTGGCGGATATGCAGCGCCGAAAGGCGCGAAGTGTTCGGCCAATCGCCCATGCGCCCGAAGACCTTGGTGGCGATGACGACTTTCTCGCGCCGGCCTCCGCCCTGGGCAAACCAGCGCCCGACGATCTGTTCCGTGATCCCCTGACCAGTCTTCCAGCCGTAGACGTTGGCCGTATCGAAAAAGTTGATGCCCAGGTCGAGGGCCTTGTCCATGATGGCGAAGCTATCGGCTTCGCTGGTCTGGGGGCCGAAGTTCATCGTCCCCAGGCATAAACGGGATACTTTCAGGCCGGTACGGCCCAACTGCGTGAATTCCATCGGTTGGCTCCTTTTTTGTGAATATGATAGCACAAGTGACAGTCACCTTACCCGCTCCGCTGCGGGGTGCTTCGCAAAGGTGACTGTCACTTGTAAAGGTCTTGCAGCGTGGCATCCATTTCGTCCAACACCACGGCGGCCCCGTCTGCGGCCGGAGTGAGCGGTTGGAACAGGGAGAAAAAGCCATCTCCCAGCACCAGGCGTGCTTTGCGCCAGGTGGCCGCCTGCGGGTAGGTCTTAGCCTTGGGGAGCAGGTCCACGGCAGCGACCCACTGCGGGTTGGCCGTGCGGATGTTCTGCAGCAGCTCAATAGCAGAGGAGCGCAGCGGGAACAGGCCCGTTTCCCGGGTCCAGCGGGCCTGGTTTTCAGGGGAAAGCATCCAGCGCACGAACAGCCAGGCCGCCAGTTGGCGCACTTCGCTTGATTTCAAGATCACATAATCGGGGCCGTAGGCAATGATCGTGGGGTCTTTGCCCGGGAAAGGGATGACTGTCCACTCGTCGGGGGAACCGGCAAAAGCCGCGCGTTGTTCTGAAAGCTGGTCCAGGCTGCCCGCGGCGAAGAGCGCCTTGCGCCGGGCCAGCGCCTCGGCGTTGCTGGTTGCAGTCGAGAGCCAGGCGCAGCCCTGGCTGCGTAGTTCGGCCAGCGTGTCCAGCGCAAACTGGTTTTCAGGGGTCGAAAATTTGTATTTCCCGCCTGCATAGACCTCCCCGCCGAAGGCACGCAACCAGGCATAGGCCGTCCAGGGGGCATCGGTGTCTGTGGTGGGGTTATCGAGCACCCAGCCGCCGTAGCCGTCATTGGTCTGGTCCGTATCGGTCTTCCAGGAGGCGTTTGCGGCGCAGGCCTGCTTGCGGAAGTCATCCGCATTCTGCGGGGCGGTGGTGAAGCCCAGTTCTTTTGCAAAGGAAACGTTATAAAGCAGGAAACGCGCCGTCCGCACGGCCGGGACTCCCAGGCGGCGCTGTACTGAGCTTGTCGAAGTGTTTCCGTCCACTTCATCCTGTTTCAAAAAGACCGCCGGAAAGTCGTCGATCTCGGCGGTCGAAAAGCCAAATTCAGTATGTGATAGATACGGCGCCAGGTCGGTAACGACGCCCTGTGCATCCCATGCCAGGGCCTGTTCGGGCAATGCCAGCACCAGGTCCGGGTATTCAGGCGTGCGCAGCGCCGAATCGATCGACGCGCCCAGCAACTGCATGTTTTTCTGTGAAGCCACTTGCACCTTGACGCCCCACGTGTTGGTCAGCGAGAACTCGGCCGCCATCTGCGCGAACAGCGCGCCAGACGCGCCATCCAGCCCATGCCAGACGGTTACGCTCACGTCGCGTAATGCGTCCGGGCCGATGCCCAGCCTGGCGCCGGGGATTTCTGTGGGCGCGGGGCTGGCGCTTGGTTCGGGCGTGGGCAGCGGCGTAGAACTGGCTTCCGGCTCGCGGGTGAGCAGGATGACGGTTGGCGCACAGGCGGAGAGCAGCAGGCAGATGAGCAGCAGGGTGAGAGCGAGTCGGCGCATGGAGGAGTCTACCTAGAGAGGGGAGAACGGAACAGGAATGAAAACCAGGAAGAAAATGATGATCCCCACAATTGCCAGGATGCGGCGCGGCGGGTCGAGCTCAGTGATCTGGTCGCGGGGTTCATCCGTCAGCCTGCCGAAAAAGAGCAGGATCGCCAGCCACAACCACCAGCCGGCCCAGAAGAAACCCAGCAGGCCCAGGCCCACAAGGATGACAGGCAGGATGGCGCGCAGGCGTTTCCCGCCCAACAGGACGTACAGCACGTGCCCGCCATCCAACTGCCCGGCAGGGATCAGGTTGAGCGAGGTGACCAGCAGGCCGACCCAACCTGCGAAAGCGACCGGGGAAATGAACACGTCCGTGCCGCCGACCGGAGCCGGGGTGCCGGTGAAATAATAGCGCAGCCAGTACAACAAAGGAGACATGCCGCCATAACCCAGCGGGGCAGGCAGCAGTTTCCCAAAGACGGCGAATTTTGCCAACAGATAGGTGGCGGAGTTCCCCTCGATGAACCCGCCGGCGGTACTGATTACCGGACCGAGCGTGGAAATGGAGAGGCCGTACAGCAGCACCGGGATAGCGACCACCAGCCCGGCCAGCGGGCCGGCGATGCCAACATCCAGCAGGATGCGCCGGTTTTTCGGCATTTCCTTCATGCGGATGACCGCGCCCATGGTCCCGATCCCGCCAACCAGGGGCAGCGGGATGAAATAGGGCAAAGACAGCGCCACCTTATGGTAGCGCCCGGCGAAGTAATGCCCAAACTCGTGCGCCAGCAGGATCGACATCAGGCCGAGCGCAAAGGGCCAGCCGGTAAACATATATTTGTAGAAAAGCATCAACTGGCCCAGGGCGTCCTCCGGGATTGCGACGTTGGCCGGTATCTGCGCCCCGGCAAGCATTACGCTCAGGACCGTCAACACAAAAAGGATGATGTTTATTCTGGGGTTGGATGGTTTGGGCGCGGGCGGCGCGGGCACAAGGAAAATGAGATGGCTGCCGTCTTCATCTTTGCGGAAGAGCGGCATCAGCCCGTGCGGGCGCAGGGCTTCAGCCAACTGGTCGTAAGCCGCAGCAGAATCTTCACCTGTGAGCGTGCCCCGGTAACGGTACAGAAATTCCGTGCCGCCCTTGCCAAGGGTTACATCGCTGATCTGGAAAACGCGGGCCACCAGGGAATTGAGGGTGTCTTGTTCTGGGAGTGTCATGGGAACCTGTGGGTGGTTGAATGGTTTGCAAGCAAGTTAATCAGGCCAAGCATACTCCATCGATATGGGATTGGCAAGATGGATAATCAGGGAGTCCAGAGCTTTCTCAAAGTCTGATTCCGGGCTTCGTCAAGGCTTTTCGATCCGCTAATCCACGCAAATACCCTGGCGGGCACGCGTAAACGCGAATTTTTGAAGCGATTAGCGAAAATTGGCGAAAATTCGCGGACAAAGATCGACTTTGAGAAAACCATATCAGGGAGTCCAGGGCTTTCTCAAAGTCTGATTCCGGGCTTCGTCAAGGCTTTTCGATCTGCTAATCCACGCAAATACCCTGGCGGGCACGCGTAAACGCGAATTTTTGAAGCGATTAGCGAAAATTGGCGAAAATTCGCGGACAAAGATCGACTTTGAGAAAACCATATCAGGGAGTCGGCGTGGGGAAAAGCCCGGGCTGGATTTGTTTCCAGATTTCGCCGCCCAATGCCGCTACCGTATAGACAGCCAGGATGACGGCGCAGATCGTTGCCAGGATGGTCAGGCCGCCGAGCCAGGCGCCGAGCAGAGCCATGCCCCGGCCGCGCTCGCCGCTGGCGCGGATCTGGCGCAGGGCGGGAATCCCGGTCAGCAGGGCGATCAGCCCCAGGAAGATGGCGCCCGGGTAACAGAACCAACCCGTCAACGGGACCGGGGCCACACCGCCGCAAAATGAAAGCACGGTCAGGATGGCTGCGGCCAGGCTGATCAGGGCGAGACGGTTGGTGGGGGGATTTGGTTCGTCCATGGATAGGTCCGGTTTTCTATACTCGAAACGCGAAATGGAAAACGGACGGCAGCGAAATTGCCGTCCGTTCGCATGCAGAACAGGATTTTACTTCAAACTGGCGTTAATCGTGGAGAAAACTCCTCCAATGCCGGGCCAAGCAGTGAAGTGATAGGTAGTAAACTTGGGAGATGATCCGCAAATATGAGTAAATGACGAGAACGCCTGTCGGTCTGTCATTTTGACGCTGCCCAGTTCGACGTATATATAGATCGGCAAAAATAGCCGAATTCTATACACCCTCATCAAAAGGAGCTGATAAAAAATGAAAACAATCGATAAACTTATGATGTTCCATATGGCTGTAAGCAATATGGATGAGGTCAAAGCGTTCTATACGGAAAAATTGGGCTTCAAAGTTACCAATGACTTCGCTTACGACCAGGCTCAAGCGGCCAAAGCAGGTGTACCGGCCGGCAGCCGCTGGATATCCATGGAGCTCCCGGGTGGCGGTACGTCGATCAATCTCACGAATGTGTTTGAAAACATGAAGCCTGGAAGTATGAAGCTGTATCTTTCATCTCCGGATATTGAAGCGGCCTACAAAGAGTTGAAAGCAAAGGGTGTCAAGCCGACTGCTGAGATCACTCGTGCCGGATGGGGTACGTCGTTCAGTTTTAATGATCCGGATGGCAATCAATGGCTGGTTGTGGAATCGAAGAAATAAAGTCCCGATATGTGTACCCCCGCCGTACTGGATGGAGGTCTTCACTTTAAGCGGTAAACCTTGAGCCAGACGGCGCAGTACCTATCATCTACCGTTCAAGCCCGCCTGGCTTTTCGCGGCGGCTTCATCGAATAAATAGGAGAACAAAATTATGAAATACATGCTGCTGATGTATGCGGACGAGACGAAAGTGCCGCAAAGCGCTGAGGATATCCAGGCCGCAGGCCCCGCCTGGTATGCGCTTAGCAAGGAGCTCGAAGCCGCCGGGGTGTTGGTGTCCAACTGTGGACTTTCCCCCGTCACCGACGCGACGACAGTGCGTATTCGGGATGGCAAGACGCTGACCGCTGACGGCCCGTTCGCCGAAACGCACGAGCAATTGGGCGGATACTATTTGCTTGAATGCAAAGACCTCGATGAAGCCCTTGGCTGGGCCGCCAAGATCCCCACCGCGAAATACGGCTCGATCGAGATCCGCCCGCAGTGGTCGCAGAAATAGCAACGCTTCAGGCTGAAACAACCGTGCGCCGGGGCTGCGCGCACGGTTGCTAATCTGTGCAATCAGCACAAAGAAGGAGATCACAGATAATGCTTGGGATGAGAAACTATACCAAAGAATATATCGCTGCGTGTCGCGCAAGAGTTGACGCGGATCTTTCCGCTTATAGGCAGCTGGTTGCAGGTACGAAAACTCAACCTGCGAATGATAAAGCGCATGAAGCTTTCGAAACTACCTTCTTCAATAACATGGTTCTCCTTCTCGACCACTTCTTTGTGCATAGACTCAGGACAGTTGAAGGAAAAGATGGCAATCCATTGAATGAAGTCAGGATGTTGTGCGATTCAATGATGAGCAACAAAAATAGGTTGTGCGCCGATAAAACCATCAAGTATGAGCCGGCCAGGTCGGTTTTGAAGTATGAAGTTGGCGATGAAATTGGATTGAATGAGGCAGATTTCTTGTTGATCAGCAAGGCGTTTTTCGCTGAAATTGAAAGTAAATATGTGTGAGATGGAGCGATGAAATAGCTGAGGCAGGTAAATGATGACCGCAGCGACACAGATCGAAACGACCTTCCGCGAGGAACACGGGCGTGTTCTGGCGACGCTGATCAGCCAGTTTGGGGATTTCACGCTGGCGGAGGATGCGCTGCAGGATGCGCTGGTCAATGCGCTGGAACGCTGGGAGATCGACGGCGTTCCGCGCAACCCCGGCGCGTGGCTGACCACTGTGGCCCGCCGCCGCGCCATCGACCGCCTGCGCCGTACGGCAACGCTGGAGCGCAAAGCGGCGCTGCTCGATTTCCCCGTCACCCAGGACGAACCCGAGATGGACGATGATTCAATCCCCGATGATCGCCTGAAACTGATGTTCACCTGCTGCCATCCCACACTGGCGCTGGAGGCGCAGGTTGCGCTGACGCTGCACACGCTGGGCGGCTTATCGACGCAGGAGGTCGCGCGAGCGTTCCTCGTGCCGGTGCCGACCATGGCGCAGCGGCTGGCGCGGGCGCGCAACAAGATCCGTAACGCGGGCATCCCCTATCGCGTGCCGCCTGCCGAGCTGCTGCCGGAACGGCTGGACGCGCTGCTGGCGGTCATTTACCTGATTTTCAATGAGGGTTACGTAGCCACCGCCGGCGATACGCTCACCCGGCACGAACTGTGTGGCGAGGCGATCCGCCTGGGCCGCGTGCTGGTCGCGCTGATGCCGCGCAGCGCCGAGGCGCGCGGCCTGCTGGCGCTGATGCTGCTGCACGATTCGCGCCGCGAGACGCGCCTCGATGCGGCGGGCGAGCTCGTGCTGCTGGATGACCAGGATCGGGCGCGCTGGGATCGGGCAAAAATCCAGGAGGGGGTCACGGTGCTGGACGAGGCGCTCGCTCTGGACGCCCCAGGACCTTACCAGGTGCAGGCGGCCATCAGTGCGCTGCATGCCGGAGCCGCCACGCCGGACGCGACCGACTGGGCGCAGATCGCGGCGCTCTACGACACGCTGGCCGTGATGATGCCGTCGCCGGTGGTCGAGGTCAACCGGGCGGTAGCGGTGGCGATGGCACAGGGCCCGGCCGCCGGTTTGGCGCTGCTGCACCGCATCAAGGCCGTGGACGATTATTATCCCTATCACGTCGCCCGCGCCGACCTGCTGCGGCGCACCAACCAGCGCGAGGCCGCCGCCGACGCTTACGGGCGCGCGCTGGCCCTGTGCGGCAACAGCGCCGAGCGCGCCTATTTGCAGCGCCGGCTGGGTGAGATGCTCAATCCCGCAGTCTAAAAACCGCAAGCCAGCCAGGCGGTTCCTGGAAGCGGCAGCCGGGCTACCGGGTCGTTACTTCGATGGACCATTTCCCTTTCGCCTGGATAAAAAGCAGAACGGTGTCTGGTCCGACGATGACCGTGCCGGTATACGACCCGATCTCATTGACGATCAGGTGGCGGCTATTTCCATAGGACCAGACCGCAAAGTTGTCGCTGTTTTTGCTGGCATCGATCTTGAGCAGGTCGGGGATTGCTCCAGTGAGAGCGACCACGTCGTCACCGCTGCCGGTGAACGTCCCGGGGACTTCGATCCTGCGGACCTGCGAGAGCGGCAGCACCTGGATTTCCCAGCTGCCCCTGGTGGAGATTTCCAGGCGGGCTGTCTGTTCACTCTTTAGAAAATCGAGCGGTACGGTTCCGTTGTAGCTCCCGATCGTGCTGACCAGCAAGTCAATTTGCTTGCCGGCGCCATCATAGTTTATGATGGCGAAATTGCCGGCGCCGGTATATTTAATGTTGAGAATGACAGGCCCGGGCCCTTTGGGAATATCGACGACATCATCGCCTTTGCCGGTCCGTACGATCGGTTCGGCCATAGGCGTCGACGTTTGTGTGGGCCCGGATGTCTCGCTTGGCGCGGGCGTATTGCTCGGCCGGGTGGTGGCCGTGGAAGTTCGGGTCGGCGCAAGGGCGGCCGTTGGCGTTTTGAGGGTTGTGGTTACGGAGGGGGAAAATCGCGCTATGCCGAGCACCGCCGCACAACAACAGCACAGCAAGCTCAATATGCCCAGCACCAGGCTGGCCACCGGTAGCGTGTTGTCTTTTGGCCCGCCGGGAGGCAGCGCGGCAGGAGCGGGCGCCGGAGTTTCAGCTTCCATCGCGTATTCTCCTTATGCATCCAGTATAGTGCAAAAACAAAAACCGCAGGCCATGGTGACCTGCGGTTCCTTATGCGTGTCGGGGCGAGAGGATTCGCGCGGTTCCCTCAGGGGGAACCTCCAACCTTGACGCCGAGGCGCCACGCACTAGCCTGCTCATGTGTGTCCGATGTCCGCGAGATAACGACTAATCCCGCGGGCTTTGATTCTTTGCTCTTGATGCATCATTTCAGAGCGCGTTGGGAACATCTCCGTGTGGATAAGTTCCCATGGAGCACCTGCGCGTGTAGAAGATGATTTTCCTAGATTGTGCTCATGCAGACGATTTTCAAGATTTTGCGTTGACCCCACGTAAAATCGTTGCGTACGAAGATTGCGGATAATATAGATATAAAACAAGTCGGGGCGAGAGGATTCGAACCTCCGACCTCTTGCACCCCATGCAAGCGCGCTAGCCGGACTGCGCCACGCCCCGAATTGCAAGCGGAGATTATACCTTATATTTTGGGGCAAAGGCCCCCCAAAATTCGTCTTTCAACCCATCAAGAACTTTCCCTCCCCCGTCCACGTACTTTGCGGACTGGGGAGGCCGGGAGGGGGTCAAACCTTCCATATCTCCCGCATGTTTCTACACAACTTCTACACATCTGGCTGCTATTCTTAAGCGCATTGAACCCTTTAAAACGGAGGCTATACATGAAAGCTAGGCTTATGAGCATCAAACGAAATTATTGGATCGCGGCAGGCGTTATCCTGCTCGTGCTGGTCGCGCTTGTAGCCTGGAATATTGCCGGCGCCAGGGCCGCGCGCGGCTCGCAAGGCCAGCGCTACACGGTCACACGCGGCACGCTGACCCAGTCGATCGGCGGCACCGGCAGCGTACACGCCAGCCAGTCGGCCGTGCTTACCTGGCAGACGACCGGGAAAGTGGGCGCCGTCAACGTCGGCATCGGCGACAAGGTCAATGCCGACCAGGTGCTGGCAACCCTCGAGCAGACCTCGCTGCCCCAGGCCGTCATCCAGGCCCAGGTGGACCTGGTGACTGCCCAATCGGAACTTGCCCAGGCGACCATCTCCAATACCGGCAAGGCCAGCGCCGAACAGGCGGTTGCCAGCGCGCAGCAGGCCTTGCAGGATGCCCAGAACAAGCTGGACAGTGTCGGCTATCCGCGCGCATCGGATGAACTCATCAACAATACCAGCGGGCAGATCACACTCGCCAAACAAAGCGTTGCCCGCGCTGCGGACCGCTACCGTGGGCTGCAGCACCTCTCAGACGACAACCAGACCAAGGCCCAGGCGCTGGTATCCCTGACCAACGCCCAGATCAACCTGAATACCTTGATCGCCAATTACAACTGGTATACCGGCAAAGCCACCACCCTGGATATTGTCCAGGCACAGGCGGCGCGCGACGTGGCCAAAGCCCAACTGGAAGACGCCCAGCGCACGCTGAATTCCTATGCCGATGGCTCGGTCGCACCGGACCTGGCAGCCGCCCAGGCAAAAGTCGCCATCGCGCAGGCCACCTTGAACCAGGCCAGGATCAGCGCACCCTTCCCCGGTGTGGTCACCGAAGCCGACGCAAACGTGGGTGACCTGGTCTCCTCCGGCACCAGCGCCTTCCGCGTGGACAATGTAGCGCACCTGCTGGTGGACGTGGCCGTCTCCGAAGTGGACATCAACCAGGTCAGCGTGGGCCTGCCGGTCACGATGAAGTTCGACGCCATCCCCGGAAAGACCTACAAAGGCAAGGTTGCCAAGGTCAACCTGGCGGGCGAGGTGGCTTCGAATGCCGTCACTTTCACGATCACCACCGAACTGACCGACGGCGACGCGCAGGTCAAACCGGGCATGTCGGCCACTATCACGATCATCGTCAAACAGGTCGAGAATGCCCTGCTGGTGCCCAACCGCGCCATCCAGACTTTCAACGGCAAGCACATGGTCAACCTGCTGCAAAACGGGCAGGTCACGCCCGTCGAAGTCCAGGTCGGCGCCGCCTCGGACACGGTCAGCGAGATCCTCTCGGGCCTGAAGGAAGGCGACACGCTTATGTTTAGCAGCGCCACCACTACGAACAATCCCACCGGCGGGTTTGGGCCCGGCGGCGGTGGAACTCGCATCCGGATTCCCTAGAGGCAGCCATGAATAAAAGTAACGAAGTCATTACTGCCCAGGATCTGACCAAGGTCTACCAGATGGGCGATGTGGAAGTCCAGGCCTTACGCGGACTTTCGCTCAAGATCTATCGCGGTGAAGTGGTCGCCGTCATGGGCCCGTCTGGCTCGGGCAAGTCCACGTTGATGAATATCCTCGGCTGCCTGGACCGCCCCAGCGCAGGCGAATACAGCCTGGACGGCGAGCCGGTGGCCGGTATGGATGATGACCAGTTGGCCAGCATCCGCAACCGCAAGATCGGGTTCATCTTCCAGTCTTTCAACCTGCTCGCGCGCACGAGCGCGCTGTCCAACGTCGAACTGCCGCTGCGCTATTCGGGCCCAACAAAGGCGCCTGCCCACCCGGATGGTCAGCCGGGTGGCCCCTCGCGGAAAGCGCGTGCCCGGGCCGCGCTGGAAGCGGTCGGGTTGGGCGACCGCATGCTGCACCGGCCGACAGAACTTTCCGGCGGCCAGCAGCAGCGCGTGGCCATCGCGCGTGCGCTGGTCAACGAGCCGGCCATGATCATGGCCGACGAACCGACCGGCAACCTGGATTCGAAAGTGGGCCAGGAGATCATGGACCTGCTGCTGACGCTCAACCGCGAGCGCGGTACCACGCTGGTGATCGTGACCCACGATCCGCGCATCGCTGCGCAGACGCAGCGCACCATCCAGATTCGCGATGGGGTTGTAGATGAAGAAGAACAGGAGAGTGTGCGATGAGCTTCTTACAGGTATTGATCGAAGCGCTGGAAAGCCTGAACGGCAACAAGCTGCGCTCCGGGCTGACCATCCTGGGCATCGTCATCGGCGTGGCGGCGGTGATTGCCATGCTGGCCATCGGCCAGGGCGCGCAGGATTCGATTACCAATACGATCAACAGCACCGGCGTGAACGTGCTGTACGTCTTCGCCGGTGCGCGCGGCAACCGGGAGAACCCCACCGTCCGCAATGTGCGCCCGCTGACGATGGATGACGCCCAGGCGCTGATCGACCCGATTGCCGCGCCTTCGGTGAAAGCCGTTGCGCCGGTCATTTCCGACAATGTGACCGCCGCGGCTGCCGGCCAGACCACGGGCACCACCGCCAACGGGGTGACGGCCAACTATGCCGCCATCCGCAACCAGTCGGTCACGGAGGGTGAATTCATCAGCGACGACCAGCAGAACGGCCACCGCCAGGTGGCGGTCATCGGCCCCGACCTGGCAGACACGCTGTTCGGGCGGCATACCGAGCTGGTCGGCGAGAGCATCCGCCTGGACGGCCAGCCGTTCACGATCGTCGGCGTGCTGGCTGCCAAAGGCGGTTCGTCCTTCGGCAGCGCCGATAACCAGGTCATCGTGCCGCTCTCGACGATGCGCGACCGCCTGATCCACCGCAACGGCAACAACGTCGATACCATCTACGTGCAGGCCGCCAGCGCCGAAACGACCACCAGCGCCTCGGATGAAGTCTCGGCCATCATCCGCGCGCGCCACCGCACCGCCGCAGGGGCCGACGATTTCACGGTCTTCTCCTCGGCCGACCTGCTCCAGACGGCATCTTCGGTCACCGGCATCCTGACCATCTTCCTGGGCGGCGTAGCCGGTATTTCGCTGCTGGTGGGCGGCATTGGCATCATGAATATCATGCTGGTCTCAGTGGCCGAACGCACGCGCGAGATCGGCCTGCGCAAGGCGCTCGGCGCGCGCAAACGCGACATCCTGACCCAGTTCCTGGCGGAGTCTCTGCTGCTCAGCCTGCTGGGCGGGTTCATCGGCATCGCCCTGGGTTGGACGATCTCCATCATCATCGAACAATTCGCGGCCGCGAGCGGGACCGCATTCTCTGCTGTGGTCAGCCTGGGCGCAATATTGCTGGCAACCTCGTTCTCTGCCGCCATTGGGCTGTTCTTCGGCATCTACCCGGCCAACCGTGCCGCCAGCTTGCAGCCTGTGGAAGCTTTGAGGTACGAGTGATGAAATAGGAAGGATGAAGGATGAAAAAAAACCGCTAGGAAGGTAGAATTGACAACACGTCTAAGCTTTGTTTATGCCCTTCGGTTTTCCTTTTTCTTCATCCTTCACACTTCACACGTCATCCTTATAAAGTCCTTTCCTAAAACCATGCCAAAAAAGATCCTCGTCATTGATGACGAACCCAAGATCGTCGAGATCTGCCAGGATTACCTCAAAGCCGCCGGCTTTGAGGTGGTTACGGCTGCTGATGGCTTGCGCGGCCTGGCCGCCGCTCGCCGTGAAAAGCCGGACCTGGTAGTGCTCGACCTGATGATGCCGGGTATGGATGGGCTCGACGTATGCCGCGCGCTGCGCCGCGAAAGCGAAGTCCCGATCATCATGCTGACTGCGCGCGTGGAAGAGAGCGACAAGCTCATCGGCCTGGAACTGGGCGCGGACGATTACATCACCAAGCCGTTCAGCCCGCGCGAGCTGGCTGCGCGTGTGCGCGTCGTCCTGCGCCGGGCGGGCGGCGACCCGCAGAGCGACGTGATCCGCGCCGGGGACGTGACCCTGGACCGCACGCGCTATGAAGTGCTGCTGCCCGAAAAGACCATCAGCCTGACGCCGACCGAATTCGAGATTTTCGCCAGCCTGATAAGCCAGCCGGGGCGCATCTTCTCCCGCGCGCAACTGCTCACTGCTGCGCATGGCGTGGCCTTCGAAAGTTACGAGCGCGCCATCGATAGCCACATCCGCAACCTGCGGCGCAAACTCGAAACCGACGACGGCCGGCAGCGTTACATCGTTACCGTGCACGGTGTGGGCTACAAATTCGAAAGCTGACCTTATGAGCGATGATTCCGTCCGTTCCATTCAAACCCGCCTGTTCCTGCTGCTCCTGCGCGCCTTTATCACTGTGGTATTGTTGATCCTGGTGATCGTCTTTGCGTTGACCACCTATTTTCTGTCCACCCCCACGCGCTTCAACCCGCCCGAACGCATCCCGATCGTCTCGCGCCTCGAGACCTTCTACCTGGCGCGCGGCAGTTGGCAGGGTGTCAGAGTCATTATCCCGGTCGGCGAGAGCCGCGAATGGGAAAATGCCACGCTGGTTGGCCCCGACGGGCGCATTTTGCTCGACCGCGGCGAGGCCGATAGCCCCCTGGTGGGCAGCCCGTATGTGCCCGGGTCGGATAATCGCGTGGTGCCGCTGCTGATCAAAGGCCAGAGCGTTGGCACCCTGGTCCTGAGCGATACGTTTGTCCCGCGCCAGCTGAACTCGACCCTGGGCCTGCTGGCCCCGGTTGGGCTGATCTCGATCTTCCTGGCCGTCCTGACGATTATCATCGGGATCCTGCTCGTGCGCCGCATGGTCTATCCGCTGGCCGAGGTGATCGCCGCCGCCCGGGCCGTCGCCGGCGGGGACCTCTCCACCCGTGTGCCTGTTTCCGGCCCCGACGACCTGCGCGCGCTCTCGGACAGTTTCAACCATATGGCCGCCTCGCTCGAGCAGAACGACCGCGAACGGCGCGATATGCTGGCCGATATCGCCCATGAACTGCGCACTCCGCTGACGGTCATGCGCGGCCGCCTGGAAGGCATCGTCGATGGCATCTATCCCTCCAACGCCGAACACATCACCCCGGCCCTGGAGGAGACCTACCTGCTCGAACGCCTGGTCGAAGACCTGCGCCTGCTGACCCTGGCCGAATCACGCCAGTTGCATTTCGAGAAGAGCCAGGTAGACCTGAATGAGCTGGCCCGGCACGTCATTGATCTGTTCCAGGCTGAAGCCGAAGACCGCAAGATCAGCCTTTCCGTACAGACAGCCGCCGCCGATGCCGTCGCGCTGCTCGACTCGCAGCGCACCGAACAGGTGGTCGGCAACCTGCTGGCGAACGCCCTGCGTTACACGCCCGAGGCGGGCAGGGTCTGGGTCACGGTGGAAAAGGAAGCGGGCAGCGTGGTCCTGATTGTCAGCGACAGCGGCCCTGGCGTGCCCGAGGAAGACCTGCCGCGCATCTTCAACCGTTTCTGGCGTGCAGAGAAATCGCGTTCGCGCGCTTCCGGCGGCGCCGGCCTGGGGCTGGCAATTGCCCGGCAACTGGTGGAAGCCCAGAATGGCCGCATCAGCGCCCGCAACCTGCCCGAAGGCGGCTTGCAGGTGCGCTGTGAATTCCCAGTAGAGTGAAAAATCCGTCGCGGGGGTTATGCTACAATTTCGGTATGCGCTACAGGTTGCTTCTGGTTTCGATCATACTCGGGCTCGCCGCGCTGGCCTGTTCCATCAGTGCGCCGTCTGTGACGGGCACACCGCTGCCCCATACCCCCACGGCATCTGCCCAGGGGCCCGGCGATTGTCTCTACGTTGAAGCCTCCAACCCACTGCCTGACTCACAAACGGCCCTGCGCATGGCCCTCGAAGCAGACGGCGTCATGGTGCAGGCCGTTTCGGTTTACGGTGAGGGTGAAGATTATATCTGTGAGGATGGGTCGTCGCGCTTCAGCGTACGTGCCGCCTTCGCGACGCTGACTTTGCCGGTGGATGACGTGAATGCGAAAGAACAGCTGGGCAGCAAAGCCGCCGAGGTGTTGAAAGTACTTGAAGGTTTGCCTTACGAGCAGTTGCCCAACTGGCGCTCAGGCCAGGTGCGTTTGATCCTGACGTCCGCAGGGCGGCAGGTGGAGTTGAAGTTTTTGGGTTCGTTCGGCGCAGATTTATTCGATCAGGGCTTGCGCGGCGCGGCGTTGTGGGAGGCGTTGAGGCACCAACCCTGTCAGGCGTATGCCACCTACGTGAAACTGGACGAGATTTCCGCAAAGGTTCAGGCAGAGATGATCGCTGCCGGTTTGACCAATGTAAGCGCGTACGTTCAAGGCTATGGCACGCATTGTATCGATCCGGTCACCCAGGCTGTAGAAAGCACGTCGATCCTGTATACGAATTACCAGATCGATATCAGCGGCGCCAGCGGCCGGGCAGCGCAGGGCGATATGGCCGCGCAGGCCCTGGCAGTTATCGTCAAGTTTCCGCCCGAGACGTTGCCGGGTGACGAACCCGGTGATGTGACAGTGGCTTTTGCGCCAGAGGGGGTCTCCTACACGGTCTCATTTGCCACTGCGCTCAAATCTGTCAATCAGGGCCTCAAAGGCGAAGAATTGTTTGCGCTGTTGGAGACGGGGTATTGAGGCAAACACATCAATGTTTTGTAAAGACCGGGAAGTAACAACAACCGGGACGTACACTGTACGTCCCGGTTGTTGTTACAGTTTTGCCAATGCCTGCTCCAGGTCGGCGATCAGGTCGTCGGCATCTTCGATGCCGAGCGAATAGCGCAGCAAGTTGTCTTTCATGCCGGCCAGTTTGCGTTCGAGCGGGTCCAGCGAGTAGAGCGTGGCCGACTGCAGGATGATGCTCTCCACGCCGCCCAGGGTCGGGCCGATGAAAGGCAGTTGCAGGCTGTCCACAAAGCAGCCGGTCTTCTCGAAATCGCCCTTGATCTCGAAGCTGACTACGCCGCCGAAACCGGTCAACTGGCGGCGGGCGACTTCATGGTCTGGATGGCTGGCTAGGCCGGGATACCAGACGCGCTCCACACCCGGCTGTTTTTCGAGGAACTGCGCCACGCGCAGGCCATTCTCGTTCTGGCGGCGCACGCGCAGGTCGAGCGTTTTCATGCCACGCATCAACAGGGAGGCATCGTCGGCGCTGGTAATGCCGCCCAGCAGGCCGCGCGCGGTGCCGATATCGGCCAGGGTTTGCTTCGAGCCGATTACGACCCCGGCCAGCAGGTCGTTATGGCCGGCCAGGTACTTGGTGGCGCTGTGGATGACGATGTCCACGCCGTATTCCAGCGGGCGCATATTGATCGGAGTGGCGAAGGTGCTGTCCACAACAGTCAGCACCTTGTTGGCGCGCGCGATCTCGACGATCTTCGGCAGATCGGCCACGCGCAGGTAAGGGTTGCTGGGGCTTTCGACGAAGATCAGGCGGGTTTTGGGTTTGATGGCGGCGGCAAAGGCTTCGGGCTTGTCATTCTCCACCAGCGTGGTCTCGATGCCCCAGCGGCTGAGCAGGGTTTCGGCAAATTCACGCGTCTGGTAAAAGCTGTCGCGGCTGATGATGATATGGTCGCCGTTGGAGAGCAGCGTCAGCAGGGTGGTGCTGACGGCGGCCATGCCGCTGGCAAACAGCAGGGCGCGCTCGCCGCCTTCCAGGGCGGCCAGTTTGTGTTCGGCGGCAGACTGGGTCGGGTTGCCGTAGCGTCCATATTCGGTGCGGCTGTAGGGTGGGCCGCTGTCGGCCTTTTCCTGCATGAAGGCCAGGATTTCGGCCGTATTGCGAAAAGTGTAAGTGGACGTCCGCGCAATGGACGTCGTCAGCGTGTGATCGGGCTTGTGCTTTTCCTCTCCCGCGTGTACGGCCCTGGTCGAATTATGCTCTGCCATCTCTGCTCTCCTCTTGCGTCATGGAAACCGGATCAATACGCTCTTACCTGAGCGGGGTAAATAAAAGCCTCTTCAACGTGGGTACGGTTGAAGAGGGCAGCATGCGCACTGGCAACTACTCTCATCTTCCAGACCTCACATGGGTCTGCCGGAGTTGGCACCAGTGTTAGCGCTCAGCGATATGCTGATCGTTAACCGGTTGCCGAGGTTTCACAGGGCCGGTCCCTCCACCTCTCACGATAAGAACTGCTTATCCGGTATTTAATTGCCGCGATAATATCACACGTGGCAGGGAATGTCAAAGGTTTTTTTGGCGTTGAATGTTGAGAGTTACATCCTATCAAGTGCCCGGCCAACATAAGAATGTAGGGTAAATATGCCTGCCCTGCCCCGCTCTTTCCGTGGGGTCAAGAGTGCTTTACCCTACATCCTTAGAAAGTTCGGGTACAAGCGAGGTTTGTCTTTCTTTTGGGCAGGGCGCTTTTCAATTCTGCAATCATTCAGGTTTGGCTTCGTTTTCCTTGATATAAGCGTTAGAATTAGAGGATTGTGTAGTTTTGTATGGTGCGAAGCATTTTTTGTCTTTATACAGGGTGAATACCTGGGAGCTTCATACTAATGGTTGAGATCGAATTTTCCTATATCCACGACTTTGACCAGGACGAGCGTATCTGGCCGGTACTCCTGGAAGAATTTAGCGCCCGGGAGGGGATTAAAGTGGGTCTGAGGCGCATGGACTGGGATGGCGCCTGGGCTGAACTGTTCTCCTTTACCTCGATAAACCATGGCCCACAGGTCTCGCACGTGGGGAATACCTGGGTCGGCAGCCTGGCCAGGATGAATTCCCTGCGGCCATTCAAGCCAGAGGAGGTGGCCCAGATGGGCGCGGCCCGGAATTTCATAGCCCCCAACTGGGCGACCGGCCTGCTTGCCGGAGACCAGCGCACCTGGGCTATTCCGTGGACGGGCTGGATCCACGTGATTTGTTATCGCAAAGACCTGCTCAGAGAGGCCGGGATCGACCCATCTACGGCGTTTGGGACGATCAAGGCAGCCAGAACCACTGTGGAACGGCTGACGGGCTCTGCGCTCGAAATCCCGTGGTTGAACACACAACTGCCCGTGTCTTTTCGCGACCTGCTGCACATTGCTGCTTCGTGGATCTGGGCCGCAGGTGGTGACTTCATGAATGAGGAAGGCACGCAGGCCTTGTTCAATAGCCCCAAGGCAATCGACGGCCTGACAGACTGGTTGGAGATGTATCGCGCCGTGCCTGACGCGTATAAGAAGCTCTCCCAGCAGGAGACCTTCGACCTGTTCAGCGAGGGCCGCGCTGCCGCCGTGATGTGCAATATTCGGAGCGCCAATAGCTTCATCAATTTGCAGGAAAACCCAACCGTGCAGAAAAACCTGGGCGTGGCTTCCGTAACGGAAACACCCTGGACCGGCGGCGGGAGTTTTGTGATCTGGGACGACCTGCGCGACAACCCCCAGCAGGAGCGCGCGGCCCTAAAGCTGGTCAAATTTCTATCCAGCAAGGAAATCAACCTGCGCTACGGCCACGAAACGGACAGCATGCCTTCACGCCTGGATGCGCTGAATGAATTGTACCCGCTGGGAAGTACGGCACACGAGGCGGTCATGCTGGCGGCCAAGAAAGGGCGTTGTTATTACAACATGCCAATCTGGCGGCGCGTGGAAGCCCAACTGGCCGAGGAAATCGGTGGAGCGGTTACCGACGCGGCTGAGAATATGTCCGCCGACTTGGGCGGTATCCTGCATGCGCACCTGGATGGCCTGGCCGAACGTTTGAATATTACATTAGGGACTTAACCGTCGCTCGTCTCAACCTGTGTTGAGAGTTGCATCCTATCACGCGAGGTTTGTCTTTCTTTTGGGCAGGGCGCTTTTCAATTCCGTACTCATTCGGGTTCTGGATTCGTTTTCCTTGATATAAGCGTTAGAATTAGAGGATTGTGTAGTTTTGTATGGTGCGAAGCATTTTTTGTCTTTATACAGGGTGAATACCTGGGAGCTTCATAAATGGTTGAGATCGAATTTTCCTATATCCACGACTTTGACCAGGACGAGCGTATCTGGGCTGAATTGACGGAAGAATTCGGCGCCCAGAATGGGATTAAAGTCCATCTGAGGCGTATGGACTGGGATGGCGCCTGGGCCGAACTGTTCTCCTTTACCTCCTTAGGCAAAGGCCCGCAAGTCTCGCACGTGGGGAATACCTGGGTCAGTAGCCTGGCTAGGATGAATTCCCTGCGGCCCTTCAAGCCGGCGGAGATTGCCGAGATAGGTGCGGCTGAGGATTTCATTATTCCCAACTGGCAGACCAACATAGCCTTCGGGGATCAGCGCACCTGGGCCATTCCGTGGACGGCCTGGATCTACGTGATTTGTTATCGCAAGGACCTGCTCAAAGAGGCCGGGGTCGATCCGTCCACAGCTTTTGGGACGATCAAGGCGGCCAGAACTACTGTGGAACGGCTGACGAGCTCTGCACTCGAAATCCCATGGTTGAACACACAACTGCCCGTGTCTTTTCGCGACTTGCTGCACATCGCCGCTTCATGGATCTGGGCTGCGGGCGGTGACTTAATGGATAAGGAAGGCGCGAAAGCCTTATTCAATAGTCCCAGGGCAATCGACGGCCTGAAAAACTGGCTGGAGATGTATCGCGCCGTGCCTGACGCGTATAAGAAACTTTCCCAGCAGGAGACCTTCGACCTGTTCAGCGAAGGTCGCGCCGCTGCTGTGCTGTGCAATATCCAAGGCGCCAATAACTTCATCAATTTGCAGGAAAACCCAACCGTGCAGAAAAACCTGGGCGTGGCTTCTGTGACGGAAACACCCTGGACCGGCGGCGGAAGTTTTGTCATATGGAACAAAATGCGCGGCGATCCCGAGCGGGAACGTGCGGCCCTAAAGCCGGTCAAATTTCTGTCCAGCAGGGAAATCCACTTACGCTACAACCACCAAACGGATAGTATGCCTTCACGCATGGATGCCCTGCATGAACTATACCCGCAGGGCAATCCGGCGCACGAGGCGATTATGCTGGCAGCCAAGAAAGGGCGTTGTTATTACAACATGCCGATCTGGCGGCGCTTCGAAACCCAATTGGCCGAGGAACTCGGTAAAGCGGTTACCGAGGCGGTTGAGAACATGTCTGCCGATCCGGCCAGCATCCTGCATGCGCATCTGGATGCCCTGGCCGAACGTTTGAATATTACGTTGGGAATGTAACTCCCCTGGTCTCAACCCGTCAGGAACAGAGTAGCTGACGAAAAAGAGCCCGCCCTGCTGAAGGGGCGGGCTGAATATTGTCTCCTGTCTTGCAGAAGGCCTGAACTAACTCTGTATGCTGGCTGCGTACAGAAACCACCAGGAACGCCGCTCAAGCCGCTTCGACGGTGAGGGCCACGTATCCGCCCGCTTCGGCCTGGGCCAGCACGGCCTGGATGGTTTCGACCAGTGCGCGGGCTGCCTCGGCGCTGAGTTCCACGGCCACGCGCGCGCCCGGGCCCTGCGCCTCGTTGACGAAGTCGATGTTCAGGGCGTGCTCAAAGGGGGCGTGGAAGGGGTGGTCGTAGGATACATTCGCCTGGCGAACGCTGAACCAGTCGTCCGCGCGCCTGGCGCTGCCTGCGATATTGGCCTGTTTGACGATCATTGTGCACATAGGGAGTTTCCTTTCAGGCTCTACGGTTTTTAACGGATAGCTCTTTTCAAACACCCTGGCCTACCCGGCAGGGCAGGCAAAGGAAAAATATATGAAATTAAGGCACTTTTACCCTTGGTGTATTTTGTGTCCTTCGTGTTTAGATAGCCTTACTTTTACGTCACGAGGGTCTTCTCGAGGAACGCGAAGACCTGCTTCCAGCCCTCCACGGCCTGCTCCTGGCGATACATGGGCCGCTCGTGATAGAAGAAGCCATGGCCCGCGCCGGGATACGAGTGGAATTCATAGACTTTGCCGTGCTTTTTGAGCTCCTGCTCGAGCCGGGCCACGTGTTCGGGCGTCGGGTTCTGGTCCTGCTCGCCGAAGATGCCCAGCAGTGGGCAGGACAGGTCTTTGGTGTAATCCAGCGGGGCTACCGGCTGGCGCGGCGTCAATTCTGCCTCGCTCATTACCACGCGTCCGCCCCAGCAGTCGACGACGGCGTCGAAGCCTGGCGCGCGGCAGGCGGCCAGGAAAGCGTGCCGGCCTCCCGAGCAGGTGCCGAAAATGCCCACCTTGCCGTTCAGGGTTGGCAGTGCGCGCAGGCTGCGCTGCGCCGCGGCCAGGTCGCCCACGGCCTGCTCGTCGGGGATACCGCCGGCCGCGCGCACTTTGGCGGCCACATCTTCGGGCGTGCCGTGGCCGTCGCGCGTATACAGGTCTGGGCATAAAGCCGCATAACCGTGCGCGGCGAACTTACGCGTGGCTTCGTGATACCACTCGTCCCAGCCGGGCATGTGGTGCACCAGGATGATGCCAGGGAAGGGGCCGGGGCCCAAAGGCCGGGCAAAATAAGCATTGAGCATATCTCCATTGTGGCCGGCCAGCGCGACGGTCTCGGCCAGCATGCCTTCGTACATATCCGTCTTGTACATGGCTTGCGCTCCTTCTCTAATGCAAGAATGCGGGTATTCGTTTGTGCAATTCTACTCTGAATCAAAAGGGGCGGACACAAAGTCCGCCCCTACGAGAACGGGCGACAGGACATTGTCTCATACCGGAGCGGGCGACGTATCGTCGCCCGCTAGATTTCCTGGCCCTTGAACTGGCTGATATACAGGTTGTGGTAGAAGCTGCGCTGCTCGAGCAGTTCGTGATGCGTGCCTTTTTCGATAATCTCCCCGTCATTGATCACCAGCACCTGGTCCGCATCGCGGATGGTGCTCAAGCGGTGGGCGATGACGAAGCTGGTGCGGCCCTTCATCAGGCGCAGCAGGGCTTTCTGGATGCGCGCTTCGGTGCGCGTGTCGACACTGCTGGTAGCCTCGTCCAGGATCAGGATGCCGGGGTCGGCCAGGATGGCGCGCGCGATCGCCAGCATCTGGCGCTGGCCCTGGCTCAGGTTGGCGGCCCGTTCGGACAGGTTTGTCTGGTAGCCCTGTGGAAGCTGATGGATGAAATGATCGGCGTCGGCCATCTTCGCGGCTTCGATCACCTCTTCGTCGCCGGCCTCCAGCCGCCCGTAGCGAATATTCTCCAGCACGCTGCCCGAGAACAGGAAGGTGTCCTGCAGCACCAGCCCCAGCTGGCGGCGCAGGTCGGCTTTTTTGATATCACGGATATCGGTCCCATCGATCTGGATGCTGCCGTCGTTGATCTCGTAGAAACGCGTCAGCAGGTTGATGATGGTTGTCTTGCCGGCACCGGTCGGGCCGACCAGGGCAATGGTTTCTCCGGGCCTGGCCTCCAGGGACATATCCTTGATGATCAGCGTTCCTGGCCGGTAGCCGAAGCGCACGTGATCGAAGCGCACGTGCCCGTGCATCGACTGGAGCGAAACGGCTTGGGGCCCGTCATCCACTTCTGAGGGGCTGTCGATGATCTCGAAGACCCGTTCGGCGCCTGCCAGGGCGGCCTGAATGGAGTTGTACATATTGGCCAACTGGCGCAGCGGGTTAATGAAGTTCTGGCCGTAGGTAATGAAAGTTGCGATGATGCCCACACTGACCAGTCCCTGCAGGGCCAGCCAGCCGCCCAGCCCAGCCAGCACGATCACGAAAAAGTTGCCCAGCACGTTCGTGAGCGGCATAAGCAGCAAGGCGTAGCTGTTGGCGTACACACCGGCCCTGAAGACTTCCTGGTTGTGCTTGCGGAAGGCCATGATGACCGACTCGTTGCGGCGGAAGGCCTTGACCACCTTCTGGCCGCTGATGCCTTCTTCCATCACGCCGTTCAGCCCGCCGAGATGTTTCTGCAGTTCGCGGAAGCCCTGGCGGGTGTAGCGGGCGACAAACTCGGTGAACCATAGCATGATCGGCACGACCAGCACGGCAGCCAGCGCTAGCCACCGGTCGAGCACGAACATGGCGATCAGGATGCCAACCAGCGAAAGCACGCTGGCCAGCAGCGTGGTGACGTTCTGTGAAACGGCCTGGTTGATGGCGTCGATATCGTTGGTCAGGCGGCTCATTAATTCCCCGGCCGGGTTACGGTCGAAGAAACTGAGCGGCAGGGTCTGCAAATGTTCGAACAGGCCGCGGCGCAGGTTTTTTAAGGCGCGTTGCGAGACTGCGGACATGACCCAGCCGGCGATGGCCTGGAACAGGTTGTTCAGGATGTAGACGGCCAGCATCCAGATTGCGATCTGCGCCAACCCGGCCAGGTCTTTCGTAGCAATGAAGCGGTCGATGGCCAGGCCCATCAGGTAAGGCCCCACCAGCCCCAGCAAGGTATACAACAGTACGCAGACCAGCACGAAGACCAGTGCCGCTTTGAACGGGCCGAGATACGGCAGCAGCCGGACCAGGGCGCTGCGCGGGTCGTGAGCTTTTTCGATCTTGCCGACGCCCGCGGCTCGCGGGGGCTGCATGCTGCCGCGCGCGCCGCCGGCCTGGCTGGAAGATGTGCTTTGCAGGCTCATTTGATCTGCCTTTCCGGCGCCGCTGCTGCGGCCTCTTCCAGGCGCAGGCCGTTGCCCAACTGCGACTCGTAGATCTCGCGGTAGATTGGGCTGGACTGCATCAACTGCTGGTGCGTCCCCTCGGCAACGATGCGGCCCTCGTCGATGACAACGATCTTGTCCGCTTTCAACACGGTGCTGATGCGCTGTGCCACCACAAGGCTGGTCTGGTTGAATGCGCGGGTCTCCAGCGCATCCTGGATCCTGGTCTCCGTCTCGACGTCCACTGCGCTAGTGCTGTCGTCCAGGATCAGGATTTTCGGATGGGTGAGCAGGGCCCGGGCAATGGCGATACGCTGTTTTTGCCCGCCTGAAAGGTTGACCCCGCGTTCCTCGATGTGTGTGTCGTAGCCCTGCGAGAAATTCATGATGAAGTCATGCGCCTGGGCGGCCCGGGCAGCTGCCAGCACTTCCTCGTCCGAAGCGGACGGGTTGCCGTAGCAGATGTTGTCGCGCACTGTCCCGGAGAACAGGATCGTGCCCTGGGGCACGATGGCGATCAATGCGAGCAGCGAGTCCTGCCGGATGCGGCGCACGTCCAGCCCGTCGACCAGCACCTGCCCGGAACGGACGTCGTAAAAACGAGGCACCAGGTGCACCAGGGTGGATTTCCCCGCCCCGGTGGCGCCCAGGACGGCGACGGTCTGGCCCGGTTCGATCACCAGGTTGATGTTATCGAGCACGGATTCATCACTGCTGCCGTTGTAATGGAAGCAGACGTTTTCGAAGACGATCCGGCCCGGGGCATCCTCCGGCAGCGGGACGGCTTCCGGGGCGTCCTGTACTTCCGGCACCGTATCCAGGATCTCATTGACACGCCCAGCCGAGACGATCCCGCTGGCCCAGGTATTCGAGAGCCAGGTCATCATCGTCAGGGGTGTCATGACGGTCAGCAGGTAATTGACGAAGGCCACGATCTGCCCGATGGACAGGTCGCCGCGGATCGACTGTAGGCCGCCGGCCCAGATGACGATCACCATGCCGATGTTGACGCACAGCGTCAGCACCGGCGACATGCTGGACATGAACTCCATCACGCGGATGGAGCGCGCGGCAAAGTCTTCGTTGCTGGCTTCGAAGCGCCGGCCTTCGAAATCCGCGCGCACAAAGGCCTTGACCAACTGGACCCCGGCCACGTTTTCCTGCAGGATGGTATTGAGTTTATCCAGCTTTTGCTGCACCGATCGGAAAAGCGGCTCCATGACCAGGATGAAGAAAACGATGATCACCGAGGTGACGATCAGCAGCGGGAGCATGGTCAGCGCCAGGCTCTGGCTCGTGCTGAACATCAGGATCAGGCTGCCGATCATCAGCAACGGGGCGCGCGTGCCGATGCGCAGGGAGATCTGGGTCAGCATCTTCAGGGCGCTAACGTCGCTGGTCAGGCGCACCATCAGCTGTCCGGTCTTTTGCTGGTCCAGGTTGCCGAAGGAATAGGCTTGGATCTTCGCGAAGAGCGCGTCGCGCAGGTCGCGCGCCACGCTTTCACCCACCTGCACCGAGAGAATGCTGTTGGCGATGGCAATGACCATGCTCAACACGGAGATGCCGATCATCAACACGGCAGTCTGGATGACGACCTGCTGGTTTTGCGCTGCGATGCCCTCATCGATGATCCGCTCTATCAGGCGTGGGATGGCCAGGTCTAAAAAGACGAGCGAGGTCAGGAAGATCAGCGCAACCGTGGCACGCCTCCAATAAGGCCGGACGAATTTTGTGAGTTTCAGGATATGGTTCATGGACGAGGCCGATGATAAGGGTTAAGTCATAATCATACTCCCCTTTTTATTCGGCGAGAGCATCGGCAGGAAACATCCACAATGTATACATAATTTAGCGCCAACGACAAAGCTGTAAAGAAAAGTGGCTGAATAGCTGAGTAAAATAGATGGTATGAAGTACCAGCACTTCCGAGTATTCGTCTGTATAATTGTTCCATAAGGTGAAAGCATGAGAGTCCTTGTTCTGGAACAGGGTACCAAAGAGCGTTCTTTGATTGAGCAGGCGCTGAATATCGGCAAACATGAAGCTGTTTTGGCCGAGAATGCAGAGCAAGGCTGGCAGTTAATCAATTCCGGGAATGTTCGCTTCGTCATTGCAGATGCGGAGTTGAGCGATATCATTGCGTTTGGGCTTGTCCACCGGGTGCGGACTGCCGGTATCCCTGCGGTTTATTTCCTTGTGCTGATTTCTGGCGAAGAACCCAAGATTGAAGCAGACGACATCTTGCATAAACCGTTCAGAGCCGCTGAACTGCAAACCCGGCTGGCCATAGGCCAGCGTATCCTGGCCATGGGGGATAGTCTTTCACAGGCGCGCGAGCAACTGGAAAGTACGGCCATGTACGACCCGCTGACCGGGACGATGAACCAGGCCGCTTTCAACAAGCTCGCAAAAAGTGAGTTGGAACGCGCGCGACGGTCCTCATCCACGCTTAATATTATTGCCCTGGATATTGATAATTTCAAGACATTGAGCGACAGCCATGGGGTTGAGGCGGGGAACAAGATTTTGAAGCTGGTGGCCAAAAATATCCGTGAGCGCAGTCGCCCTTATGACTGTGTTGGGCGCTGGACGGGGCCGGAGTTCATCATTGCTTTGCTAAACGTCAGCGGCGCGGAGGCGGAAAAGATTGCCCGGCGCATCATCACCGGCATTCGTTTCACAGAGCTAAATCATCAGGGAGCAGTATTGGAGTTAAGCGTCAGCGCAGGCATCGCGGCGGCGACCAACATCAGTGAATCGACCGATATTGAGTTGTTCATCCAGCAGGCACGGCAAGCCTTGAAGCACGCCAAAGAGATGGGCGGTTACCAGGTATTCCTGACCAACGTTTGAACAAACGCAAGTGCGGGTCTATAGATATTTGCAATTCGAACTGAAGGACGAGCGAAGCTACAAGAGAGGTGGGCCTGGAATGAAAAAAACTACCCGGGGTTTCCCGGGTAGTTTCCTGAAAGTCATATTTTCTGGCGGGTTTATGGCTTATGGTGCTTTCCCTTACCCTTGTCTTTCTCTTGCTCGTCATCGAGCAGCTTTTTGATCTCGCCCCAACCCAGGCCTGATCGTTTCATGTCAAAGATCTCAGACACGGTCTTGCCACTTTCTATACTCAGGCTGTAGGCCATGTCGATCTCGCCAAACCCGAAGCCCTGGCAGAACCAGCCCATGATCTCGTCATACGGCACGCCATACTGATCGGCCAGGGATTGCGCCTTGGGCTGCGGATTGGCACCCGTGCAATCGGTTGTTTGTGTGCCCGAGGGCGTTCCGGTCAGCAGAGTGGGTGTCGGAGTGACGGTCTCGGAGCCTGAGAGCGTGGGTGTGGCACTCAAGTCGGGAGTGGGGGTGGAAGTACCATCTGGCGTGACAGTGACCGTCGGTGTGGGCGTGACGCTCAGGCGGTGTTTGATCTCGCCCCAGCCCAGGCCTTGCTGGCGCAGAGCAAATACATCCGTCACGGGCACGCCGGTTTCAAGGCTCAACCCGTAAGCCAGGTCGATCTCGCCGAAGCCGAAACCCTGGCAGAACCAGCCCATGATCTCGTCATACGGCACGCCATATTTTTCGGCCAGCGATTGTGCTTTGGGCTGAGGGTCGGCGCCAGTGCAGAGCGTCTGGGGACCATCATCCACATCGTCCAGTTTTGCGATTTCCAACGCCAGGCGGCGGTTCCCGTCGCGCGTATATACAACGACGACAGGGTCGCCAATATTGATGTCTTCACCTATTACAGTCGCTTCATCCGTAAACACATTCGTCCCGTCGATATTCCATGATCCGGCTTCGATGGCCTGTACCGCGCCGGTCAGTTGAAACTCAGCTTTTGCCCGGCTCTCCGTGCTAATCACATCCGCGACCCATTGGCCAGTCTTGAGGATACGGCCCTTCACGAAGATGGCCTGGCCAACTTCCGGCTTGCCTGCAATCGACGTTTCGCCGGTAATGCTAAAAGGAATGCCCGACACGTTCCAGGTGCTGCCGTTGACGGTAGTGAGCGTGTCGCTGGAAGCGAAGCGGAATGCGGGGGGTTGGGGCGCCTGCTCCGGGCCGGAATGGGTCGCCTGCCCGGCCGTGACGGCCACATGCCCGCTTCCGTTGGCAACTTCTACTTTGCCGCGGTCGACCGAAAAAAGCGCTTGTCCTTGTGCATCCACTGTGACCGAGAAGACTGTGCCATGCACACTGGCCGACCCGGACGGGGTATCGACCAGGAACTGGCCATCGCTGCGCAGGGGCACAACGTTATAACGGGCGCTCCCGGATTGCTGCGAAAGCGCGACCCGGAGCACATCGCCCCAGCCGCCGCTTATCGCGGTGAGGTTCATTTCGGTGGCGGCCCCCAATGTGGCGCGGCTGCCTTCGAAAAATGCCAGTGTAACACTACCGTCGGCGCCCGTGCGAATGCGCTGGCCCGTCTGGACAAGCTCCCCGACATCTGCGCTATGCCAGTCCGCGTTACCCGCAGATGCAATCTCGACTGTCCCGCTGACGTCAGCCACGGTTGCTGAATGCGCCATCAAGGGCCCATACCACCACAGACCGCCACCGACCAGAAGAACGACGAAGAAACACAAAAAGACCGTCGAAACACCGGCAGTCCCAAAAATCCACGCCCAGCGGAAAGCCGGGCGTGCTCCATTTTGGGATGTCTTTTGACCGGCAAGAGCCGAAATCCGTTTCTTTGCCGTCCCCTGGGCTTCGGCGGAGAGCACCGGGTGGGCGGTCCCGCGCACAGCCGCCGCCAGGCGTACCAGGGAGGCCAGTTCTACAGCATCTTCTGGCAGGCCGGCTGCCACGTTCTGCGCCGCCTGGCCATTTTCAACAGCCTGTAAGCTCTCTTCGAGCAGGTTGTCCAATTCTTTTTCGTCTCTCATTTTTTACCTCTTTTTGGTGAACAGCACGCTCTTGATTATTTCTCACTCATCACATTCCGGAGCGTTAGCAGCCCTCTGCGCTGCAAGCCTTTGACCGCGTCTGCACTTTTGCCGAGGGAGTCAGCCACTTCTGCAATCGGAATCTCCAGGACAAAGCGCAGGATGATTACTTCGCGCTGCTCATCGCTAAGTTTGGAGAGTGCCCAACGCAATTCTGCATGGGTAAGCGCATGATCGAGCGCCGCTTCGGGGAGGGGGTCGGGAGCTGTAATGTTCTCGGTCAGCGCTTCATTCCGTCCGGACTGTCGAAAGTAATCCACCGACAGGTTACGGGCGATCTGAAACAACCAGCCCTGGAACGGAGCCACCTGTAGCTGGTAGGCTGGCAGGGCCCGCAGCATGCGCACAAAGACTTCCGAAGTCAGGTCTTCGGCGACCTGGCGTTCGCCAACCCGGTAATACAGGTAACGAAATATGCTTGGCTGGTAACGTTCGAACAGCCAACTGATCGACCTACTATCACCCTGCCGGGCACGTTGGATCAAGTTGCTATCTGGCGCAGGGAGGAAGGAAGCTTCACTTTGCATGACGGGTTTGTAATATACAACGGATGAGAGGCGAAAAAGTGTCGTTTTGGGTGCATTTTCTGCCTGTGGTCTCCATGGGATTAGTATAATACGGCTTCCCTCCCAGACAGGCATCAACCTGGTAGTAAGGACATCTTATCCGGACGGCCGGATCATTGCAAACATACCAACATTTCAAGACAGGATCGCCTTTTCCTCAAAGCCAGACGTTTGTTTACATCTTTGTAATCTCTTGCCAAATAATTGATTAGTCCTTGTAAGGTAGCAATCGGTATACTGGAACCAAAAGGCGACGCGTTGCTGTTGCCGTCATCATCATGGGCGCATTCATACTTCACCGCGATTGACTGTGGAGTTAACACGAATAGGGTGATTGTAGCCTGAAAATTTAGCGGTATAGCAATACATCTTGGATAAGGAGACTTACTGTGAAAACCTATGCTAAGTTAGGAACTGTGCTTGTTCTTTTTTTGCTTATGGTTGCCATGTCGCTCGGGGCTGGTGTCCCCGCTTTGGCAGTCGGCAGGCCGCCTACGGCCACGCCCAGCGGCCCCACCGCCACGCCCTCGGGCAGCACCGATTACACTGTCACCGTCAGCGCCAGCTCGTACGGCACCACGGAGATGAGCATCGGCGCGAACGAAGCCTGCAGCCGCTTCAACGTCAGCGATATGGTCGATCTCGGCCTGAAGAATTATCGCTTCTACGCCGGGATGGAACGCGTGGAACCCCTGGACGATGACGGGATCTTTGGCTCGCCAGACATTCCCAGCATAAAGGCCAATCCCAGTATCATCCCGTGGACCGTATGGGATGCCTACTTCAACCGCACAGATGCCTACTGGTGGAGCAGCGGCTGTGTCAGCGCCGGCACCCCTGGCGCGACCAGCTTGCACGATATGATGAGCCAATTGCTGGCGAACGGCATCAGCCCGGTCATCGTCCTGCGCAACGTCGAAAACCAGAACCCGACCTGGGCCTGGCAAAACCTGAACCCGCCCACCACTCAGGCCGGCTGGAATGAATGGTGGCAGTACGTCTTCGCCTGGGTTTACACCGCGGATGTGCGCTACGGTCTGAATGTGGACGATTGGGAAATACTGAACGAGCCGGACAAGGGCGGGGTGCAAGGCGGCTGGGGCGGCACCAAGGCCGACTACGTGGCGCTGATGGCGCAGACCGTCAACGCGATCGACTACGTTTACAGTACCTATCTCGGCAACCGTCCGCACCGCGTCTACGCGCCGGGAGTCTCGGGCCCGGGGTCGGGCCAGACCACCTGGATTACCTACACCCTCCAAAATGCCGACTCGCTTTTCAACGTGTTGGACTGGCACCGCTACGGCGACCCGATGGCCCAGGCCCAGACGCTCAACAACTGGGTCGACCAGTACAACCCGGATGGCATCCACGAGCCGCTCATGCTGTCAGAGTGGGGTTCCTACAGCGGCGGCTTTGGCACGCTTTCCTCAGCCATGACCTATGCCACACAGCTAATGCACCACAGCTATGCCCCGCCCTATAATATTGCGCGCAGTTCCATCTTCTCGATGTACGACTGGACCTCGTCGGTGACAGGGCTGGTAGGTGGAAACGGGACGCCGCACGAAGACTATTACGCCTTCCGCCTGATGACGCGCGGCCTGCAAAGCGCCAAGACCGCCTACACCATTACGGATACCATCCCTTCAACGGTGGACGTCGAGCCGTTTGCTGCCAAAGATCCGGTGAGCGGCACGATCTATGTCGAGATCATCAACAACACGTCCCAAAGCCACACGGTTACGCTCGACCTGACTGCCTTGACGACGAGCGGAACAGTGACGTTCCGCGAGTACAGCGCCACCAAGAAGGATGTGGTGATTGGGACGGGAACCGTGGTGAATGGCAAGCTCATCTTTACCATTCCCGCCAATTCGATCACCCAGGTCATCAAGTAAGCCGGCAGCGGCTATCCATAGAGATTCGACACACAATGACGTCGTGGTAGGCAATCCGGCCTTTTCGAGCGGGTTGCCTACCACGATGGCATGGCCCCGTCAGTTGATCCGAGCGTAGCATCGGCATGTGACGATCAAACGTCAGATTTGAACCAACTTCTTATCCATCCAACTTTTATCCCCAGGAGGTTTACAATGTTCCAAACTTTCCGCTCTTCCCATTTATTTATCAGGTTGACGGCAGGCGTTGTGCTCGTTAGCTTGCTGGCGGCCGGAATTGGCTTGAGCGGGATGATACCTGCGCTCGCGGTCGCCAGCACATACTACATCGACTGCGCTACCGGAAACGATGCCAACAACGGCACGTCCACCTCCACCCCGTGGAGGACGTTCACCAATGTCAACAGCCGCATCCTGGCTGCGGGCGATAGTGTGCTGCTCAAGCGCGGGGCGACCTGCTCCGGCATCGGCAGCCTGGTTCCCCAGGGCGCGGGTACCTCCGCCAGCCCGATCACCATCGGCGCGTATGGCACCGGCGCGTTGCCGGTCATCAACTGCGGCACCGGCAGCCCGGTCTACTCCTGCGTGTTTATCCTCAACGAAGGCGGCTATGTCGTCCGCGATCTGGAACTGACCGGGACCAAAGTGAGTACGGCGAATGGCCCGGCGGGTCTCTACATTGAGAGTACGGTCAGTCAGCAGAGCTATTTCCGCATCTACAATATCGTTGCGCACGATATGTATTATGGCATTTCGATCAGCGCTTACAAGCATGGCTCCGGCGGAGAGCTATATAACCAGAATATTGGCAACAACCCGGGCACGCTTAATGATGTCATCATCGACGGTGGCGAGATGTACAACAACGGCGGCAACATCGGCAGCGGCGGCAAAGGCATTCACGTGGCAGGCAATTACTTGCGCGGCGGCTACGATCCGGTCAATCTGCCGTTCAACACCAACATCACTATCCGCAATGTCAACGCTCACGACAATCCGGGCGACGGCGTGGTGATGACCTCCACCGACGGCGGGCTGATCGAATACGTCACGGCCAACGGCAATGGGGCACAGGCCGACGACCGCTATGGCATCTGGCCCTGGAACGCCAAGAACGTCACCACCCAGTTCTCGGAAGCGGCCTTCAACACGACGTCCGCCAACAAGGGCGGCGGCGGCTTCGACTGCGATTACAACGTGGTCAACTGTATCTTCCAGTACAGCTACGCACACGATAACAAAGGCCCGGGCCAGTTGATGATCGGCTACACCGCCGACAACGTTCTGGACCAATCCAATGTGCTTTACAACCTGTTCGTGGATAACTGCTGGCACCCCACGGCGCCCGATTGCGGCGACCTGGTGGTCTTCGGGCGCGTCAACAACAGCTACTACCACAACAACACCATTTACTTCAAAAACCGCAACAATAATCCGAATACGGCCGTAGCAGCCCTGGAACTGGCGACCTTCGGCAAGTTCGGCTCGCCGAGCAACTTCCAGTATAAGAACAACCTGATCTACCTGACCAATAACAGCCGGGCCTACTATCAGTCCGTGGGCGGGACGTATACGCTGGACTACAACCTGCTGTATGCCGAGTCTGGCAACCTGAACATCGCCTGGGGCTCCTCCACCTACAACACGCTGGCGGCCTTCCAGGCGGGAACAGGACAGGACGCGCACAGCGTCTCCGCCAACCCGCTGCTGACCAACCCGGGTGGGCGGCTGGCGAGCGATTATCAAATCGCCTCCAACTCGCCGGCAGTCAATGCGGCCGTTGACCTGGGCGCGAGCGTGATGGGCAGCCGCGATTACTTCGGCAACACCATCCCGCAAGGCGGGGCGTATGACATCGGTTTCCACGAGACCGGCGGCGCGGGCGGCCCGACCAACACACCCATCCCGCCGACCAACACGCCAACCAACACGCCTGTCGGCCCGACCAACACGCCGACACGTACTCCGACGCCCACGAACACGCCCGTCGGCCCGACCAATACGCCGACGCCTGGCGCAGGCGGGATCGCCTTCGTCAAGAATGTCGGCTCGGTCGCATGCGGAACAACAAGCAACGTAATTACTGTCCCGGCCGCCGGCGTGGCCGCTGGGAACACGCTGATCGTGCGGGTCACGCTGCGCGCGGGGTCCCCCGGGACGGGTACCGTCAGCGTCTCCGACTCCAAGGGGAACAGTTACACGGTTGACAAGGATGTCACCAATGCCAACGTCCGCCTGGTGATCTTGAGCGCGAACGTCGCAACGGCGCTGACCTCGGGCAATACGATCACGGCCACCTACCCGGCTGTGAATCCCTCGGCGACCGGGTTCGTGGTCACCGAATTCTCAGGGATCCCGGCGACCAACCGGGTTGACGTGATGGCCTCAGCGACCGGGTCGAGCACGACGCCATCGGTGAGCGCGACCACGCTGAATGCGAACGATCTGGTCTATGCGGCCATCGTCGTATTGAATAACCCCACCGTGACCGAGGCTTCCGGGTGGACGCTGGATACCAACCTGTCCACCGGCTGCGGCGGCGCAGGCGGCAACTCCCTCAACCACGGCGCTTACAAGATTGTCTCGGTGACCGGGACGCATACCTACAACCCGACCTTGAGCATAGGCAACGCCTGGGTGGATGAAATCGTCGCCTACAAGTAAGGCTATTAAGTAATGTGAGTAATGGATAAAAAATAAAAGCTTCTTTGGACGCGGATGAACACGGAAAACACGGAGTTTCAAGCCTTTTTACAGCCTGATTCCGTGTTTTTCCGTGTATTCCGTGTCCCAAAGTCAAGTCTTCCCCGAACAACATTGACGAAAAGCTGCAGATGTCCAAGACAAAGTTAGTCCCTTTGGCCGGGCTGGCAGTGGTCGCGGCCCTGGTTTTGTTCTATCTCTTGGTTGCCCAGGGCGGAAGTGCATTTGCGCCGCCACCCGTGCATCTGATGACAGGCATGCCGGCGCCCGATTTCACGCTGAACGGCGCGCGCGGCGGCAGCTACCGCCTGTCAGATTATCACGGGCGGGTGGTCCTGGTCTCATTCCTGAACACGCAATCCGATCCGATGGCGGCGACCTCCGACCCCTCGCGCAGCCAGATCGTTTTCCTCAAGAGTATGTATGAGCAGTACAACTTCAGGGGGTTGCAGGTTTTGATGATCGACGCGACGTCTCTCCAGACCCACCAACATCCCAGCTCGGATGCGCTGATCAACTTCACCTACGACTGGAATTTGGATCCCATTCCATTCCTGCTGGACGACAGCGCCGGCACGACGGCCCGCCAGTATGGCGTCTCCAAGCCCCCGACAACTTTCTTGATTGCTCCAGATGGCACGGTCAGCCAGCGCTGGGAAGGCTTTGCCTCGGTGACGCAGCTGGCTCTGGCGCTGCAGGAATTGGTGGGAGAACCCGTGCAGGCCACTTCGCAGGTCACTGCGTTCACGCCGGTGCCCACCATCACGTTTCCATGCACGGTCACGCCAGCAGAAGCCAAATTTGCCGGCATGGCTGCGGCCCGTCCGCTTTCAGAGAATATCTGGGTCGTGGATGAGGGCCAACCCTGGGAGAGCGGACGGCCCTGGAGGGTGATCTGGATGATTCTGGGCGATGAGGCTGGCCTGCATATCCGGGCGACAGCCATCAACCAGAGGACGGGCGAGGAGTTGGTCGTTGCGGATGATCCATTGGAACAGCTCCCTGAAGATCAAGCCCGCAGCCTTTTGGAAAATGCGCCGGCTCCCTTGCCTAATAAGGTACACTTGCTCTTCGCGCCGGCCGTCCTGAATGACCGGGGGTGCTTCCTGGTCAAGGCTGTGATCACGCGTGAGGGTGAGACCGTGCCTCTGTACACAGGTCAGGCTATGATTCCGGTGAAATAATTCGTAATGATCCACACACCGCCCCGGTGCCCCTCCGGGGGATTGCGCACACCGCCCCGGCCTGCCCTAGGTTTGTCCCCAAAGGGGATGCTATTGGGGTACCCCTCCGGGGGATTTACGCAGATTTTTTCTAAATCTGTGGATGAAAAAATGGCCCTGAAGCTTATTGCTGACAATCTACAATAAAAACCGCTGATGAAAGCATTGCAATGCTTTCATCAGCGGTTTTTCAATTCAGCAGGCCATATAACTGCCGGGCAAGCAATCGGAAACCGGCTTTATTGTGCCAGGGTCGTATTCAGACTGGTTTCGATCGGATCAAGATGATCGGCGATGACCTGGTTTACATCCGGGTTTGGCGCGCTCAGCAGCGCTTGCCAGATGCGCGACAGGCCGGCCGCCAGTTTTTCCTCGACCAGTCCCCACATGCGAATATGCCGGAAAGGCCTGGCTTTTCTGACAGATTGAACGGCGGCTGCGTAAATCGAATCCGAAGGGATGCGCGCCAAAGCCCTCAGGCTGGCCGGGATGTAACCAACATCTTCCAGCAAAGTCAATTCGATCTCGGCGGAGGTCAGAAATTTCACCAGGTCGATTGCTTTTTCTTCCGCTTCGGGCCGGAGATGATTCCATATGACCAGGTGCGAACCACCCAACAGCGGGACACCTGGCACGACGGCTGTGCCCACGTTCGAGGTAAAAGTTGCGGGAAATTCTTGATTCTTGATGCGGAATAAAAGCTCCGGGGTGCGCACCGTAACGGCGATCTTTCGATCCAGGAACAGGTTCCAGCTCTCCACAACATTCATATCCTTCGCTTTCGGAGGCATGAAACGGTAAAGATCATAATACATTTTCATCCCTTGGCGGGCCTGAGGTTGACTAAGTGTGACACGTGTCCCTTCAGGATCGGTAAAATCGCCGCCCTGGCCCCAGATCCAACTGGCAATTGTGTGAATATTGCTAAACGAGGTAACATCCGCCGGCACTACAAACGGATACTTTTGTCCTTTGTCTTGAAGCTTTTGCAGCGTGGCATCAAAACTTTCCAGCGTCGAGAAGGCGCTGGCTTCGTCTATGCCTGCTTTTTCGAGCATATCGCGGTGATAGTAGACCAGGTAGGTATCCAGAACCCAGGGGACAGCCACAATATGCTTATTATCGAAATCCAGGCAGCTTTCCCATGAACCCGCCAGGAAACTCTGCTTGCCATTAAGTTGCGCTATTTCCTCCGGGCTGAATGCGCGCAGGCTGTTCTGGGCGATCATGCTGCCCATCCAGGAATTACCGGTCTGGGAAATGACCGGCCCGTGATGGTACAGGCCGATTTTCATGAATTCTGTCCAGGCGGTCGCCCAGTCATATACATGTAAAGCGACATGTGCACGATGCTGCTCTTCGAATTCTCTTAGCAGCGGTTGAATAACCTTGGCCATGTCCAAATATGCGTTATTAACAGAAATTTCGAAATCAGACATATATGCCTCCGGCAAAAATGGTTGCGTCCTTCACCTCTATGATGTTTGCCTGCCGAGCCGCCCGCAGGATGATTTCACTCATGCAGGCCTCACTTTGATAAGGTGAATATCGCGTTGATCCGTATGATAATAGCGCAGGGTTTGGGTCTCAGCGTCGATTTCGCAACGCCCGTCCGAAACAGTCACCTGGAAACCTTGTGGGTACCGGTAGGTAGGAATGAAAAACTCGGTTGGGGCGGCGCAGGCCGGGTCATGGCGGAATTCGAACTCGAACCTGCCACGACGAATATCGAAGGACATGCGCAGGGGCTCGCCGGCCGTGGCGCGCGCGTAGGGCCTGACCACCGCTTCGAGCGCCCGCCCTCCGGAGTTGATGTCATCCGGGTTGCTGCGCTGGTCGGGGCTATAAATGGATAAATCCTCGTCGTTCCACAAATCGCCGTGCTCATTGGTGTTGTCGGCGCTGTAATTCCATAGGCAGAAGGACGCCAGGGCGTCATCCATGGCGCGCATACTGCGTTCCATCGCGTTCACAACAATCGAAAAATCGCCCGTGCGCAGGGCCCGTTTTCCATCCAGGTCGAACGGGATACCGGTCTCAGCGATCAGGGTCGGTGCCCGCAGGTGCTCCAGGGCCTCCCGCTGGAGTTTGCGTATATGCCGGGCATACGCTTCGCGGATCTCCCTGGCTCCATGCAGCGGATTGTCACCGTCCGAGCCGCTGCCCGTACGCGGGTCGAATGTTTTTGTAAAGAGCACAGGCCAGTCATACCAGTGCGGGGCGGAGACCAGGTTGTGGGCATCCTGCGGGCCCCATTCGGGCAGCGCCTGGCGGGGATTGGCCTCCATAAATATCAGCGTGCGCGGCTCCACGGCCTGAAGCGCGGCGGCGAACCGATTGACAAATGGCCGCAGGTATTCACGGTTGAAGTCAACGGCCTGACCCTTCACGCTGGAGAAATAATCCGGGCGCAAGAGGGACGGTTGCCCATCTGAACCTACCTCCCATACGCCGTGTTCGCGCCAGATACAGTTGCGCCCCGGAAGCCAGGCACGTTCACGTCCGGCGTTGACCAGGCGTTTGCCCATCTGGCGCGGACCTTTCGCAGTCAACTCCCACACATCCAATTCCTGCGGAAATCCATCCCCGAGCAACATGGATTGATAAGGCGTTGGTGCCTCGCCGATACGAAACTTGGGAGCCATACTCAGATCGGGGTTGCCGGTGTAACCGATGCCTGCTTCGTTGAACATATCGAAGCCGGCGACGTTGGGCAGGCCTTTGATCCGTTTGGCCAGTTCAGCAAAGGCCTTGATAAAGTGGCCCTGCAGGTAGTCTTGCACGGGCACGCCATCCACTTTGGTGCGCGGGGCAAAGTCGTTCCCGGCGAAAAAGAGCGTGAACATCGTGGCGGCAGCCAGTTTGCTGTGATTGCTCGGCCAGATCATGGGTGGCAGGGTGCCGTCGTATTCCTGGTGGGTAATGGCCGCTCCGGTGGCCTTGAAATGGGTGATATCTAACCCGGCGGCTCCGAAGGTCCAGCCGGGGGCACCGTCGCCGCCTGAGAAGCGACTCCAGGTGTCCTGGTGCGGGTCTATGAACAGGCTGATGCCATACTTGCCTGCTTTTTGGATGATAGCATAGATGTAATCAAGGTAGTCCCGGTCGTAGAGACCCGGCCCGGCGTGCTCGATTGCTTCCCAGGGTACCAGCAAACGTTCAAATGTCAGACCCCAGGCACGCAGCCGGGTGAAATGTTCCTCTGCGGCCTCGAGTGGGAAAGGACGCCCGACGAAGGAGACGTTGCGATGATCAAAGAAGCCGTCCCTGCGGAAGGTGGCCCCATCGGGATGGAATGGGATTTTGCTGCTGCCACTCAAATTTACGCCGCGCAAGATCAGCGTCCGCCCCAACTCATCTTTGAAGAGACCTTGCGATGCCTGTATCATCAATTGCCTCCGGAAAACAGTTTCCCATACACCAGGCGCGCGTGTATTTATGTAGTATACATCCTGTTTTGGAGCAATGGGATGGTTATCCTTTCAATCTCCTTACTTAATAGTCTATATTATTTGTGCCAACATCAAAAGACAGACTCACACAGATCTCATTTTGGAATTAGAATATCCATATCTGTATTCCTCCAAAGATAAACAGAGGCATTTTGTCAAAAGATGAAATCCTAAGGGCGGGAATCGCCGCAGCGAAATCAGGTGATCTTCCACAAGCGGCTGAGTTGTTCGCACAGGTTGTCAAAATTGATCCATCATCCGAACAGGGCTGGCTCGGGTTAGGGTATTGTGTTTCCGCACCTGAGCGGCGCGAATATTGTTTTCGCCGTGTATTGGCGCTCAATCCCAATAATCGTATTGCCAGGGAACAACTGGCACGCTTATCAAAACCAGATCCAATCCCATCCCCGGCGTTGGTCAAGCAATCCCCTTTTATCAAAACCATCGACCCCCCCGGGCCGGCAGAGGTTGTGGCACCGGAACCGACCGCAGTTCTAGAGGAAGCGTCCGCAGTCAAGCAAGAATTACTGCTTACAAACGCTGTCCAGACGGCACCTAACGTGATCCGGCCAAATCAAGCCATCAAAAAAAAGAAGAAATCAAATACGCCGCTGGTTGCCGCCCTCGTAATAATAGGTGTGTCAATCCTGGCCATAAGTGCCTTGGGAATCGGGTATGTAATTTTCTATTTAGGCACGCCTTCGGGCATTGCCGCAGACCAGCCTGCACTTTCTACCCAACCGAGCCTGCAAACACGAGCAACTCCACTGCCCACTTCCAGCCCAACGCCCAATCCGCCTACACCCATTCCCAGTCCGGTGCCCACGGTCGTTTACACACCGATATATGAGAGTATGACCTGTCCATTCAGGGTCCGCGACGCATCGGTAAACTGCGGGCATTTGATCGTGCCAGAAGACCGCACCGGTAATCCATCTCACACAATCAAGCTGGCCGTGGTTGTTTATCATACCCAGAGTCAAGCCTCTGCCGAGCCGGTTGTTTTCCTGCAGGGAGGTCCGGGAGCGGAAGCGGTTAAACTGAGCGCCAATGCTTATGACGTTCTCGTGGCTCCCTTCATCTCCAAACATGACTTTATTGCTTTCGATCAACGCGGTACGGGATTATCCGAACCTGCCCTCAAATGCGATGCCTTAACACATATGTATTTACAGGATCTCCACGGGTTGATTGATGGTTCGACCCGCGATCTGGTATATGCCAATGCATTCCGCGACTGTAACGGCCTGATGCTAGCACAGGGAATAAAGCTGCGGGCCTATACGACGGTGGAAAGCGCAGCGGATGTGCGCGACCTTCTCGCCGTGCTGAAATATCCGAAGGCTGATCTTTATGGCGCTTCGTATGGGACGCGGCTGGCACAGGTCGTTATGCGCGAGTATCCCCAAATCGTAAATATCGCGATACTCGATTCTGTGGTTCCGGTGGATACAAGTCTTTTCAGCAATTATTCCGATTCGATTGCAGCAGGCTTGAAGACATTGTTCACTGATTGCAGGGTCGATCCGCAATGTAACGCCGCCTACCCCAACCTGGAAACTACATTTTGGGATGCGGTGAAACAGTTGGACGCAAATCCCGTTAAGGTAACGAGTTCCAATTATCCAACCGGGTTGATCACTCAAACCGTGACCGGTGAAACGGTGATTAACGTGGTTCTGGGGTTGATCAAATCATCCCGTTATATAGAAATAGCGCCTCAATCCATTTCCCGCTTCAAAAGCGGCGACTTTTCAATGCTGGTGATGGAGCAGTCCTCGCTGCCGTATACCTTCAATGATATCGACCCCGGCTTATTCATCAACATGACCTGTCATGAGCAGGTACTTTCAACTACGCTTGCAGAGGCCCAGACCGAAGCAAATCGCCAGATTATCAGGAATTATTCCTGGTTACCTTTTTATGGAAGTATCGAGGATGTATTTAAAACATGCAAATCCTGGGGAGCGACCGCTCCGGCATATGGTGAAAACAACCCGACGATCAGCGATATTCCTTCATTGATCATCACCGGTTCATATGACCCCACCACGCCACCTGTGTATGCAAAGCAGATTGCAACTCATTTGCGCCACAGTTATTACTTTGAATTTCCAACGCTTGGACACACCCCCACTGCCGCTGATGCTTCCGGCTGCGCGATGGATATTGTCCAGCAGTTTCTTGATAATCCGTCTACCGAACCCGACCGCACCTGTCTGGGCGAATTGAAGCCCCGCGTCTTTGTTGTCCCTTATACAGGAGAGCCCCCCTTAACGCTAAAAACCGTGAAATCTTATGGAATCAAAATGGTTGTCCCGAAAGATTGGCACACTGCCGGTGGAGGATTCTACTATCGGGGTAATTCGCCGGTCGATATCACCGAGGTGGGCGTCCTGAGGCTCCCCCTCAGCGTCAACAATATACAGGATTATTTTTCACTAAAAGCTTATGGCTATCGAGGGCTGGATGGTCCGCTGATTGCGGTTGGAGAACGGCAGGCACATGGATTTAACTGGCAGCTTTATACATCTTCGTCATATGGCCGCCCCGTTGATATTGCCATGGTCAATGAAGGTGGTGGGTCGATCGCGGTGATAGAATTCTGTAACAAGGACGAACACGAGGCTCTATATCGAACGGTGTTTTTGCCGATGATTGATTCTGCGACCAAATGATTTATGAGCGTCCGTGGAATCCTGCAGGGTCACTTTGAGCTGGTAAATGTTTTTGGAGACGGTCATGGGTTCTCCTCACTGGTCGAAAACGACCGGATTGCCTATTACATTCAGTAAGACGAACCGGGAGCGGGGATAGGTTAAGCTCGTCTTCGACTGTTTTGACGTACCGTGTGCTAATGGCACTGCGCAGCCACTATTGGTGGATAATGACTTGCGACTATTGAACTCTACTGGAAAAACCGCTCAAGAAACTGAGTAGGGGAGTATACTGCCAAGCCTCTCTCGACCAATGGGGAAAAATGACGCAGGTTACCAGTAACCAGAGCCTGCGCATTGGCCCTGAGAAACACCTCGGCAAACGGCAGATCATCAGGGTCTTGAAAACCTTCTGATGACAGGGCCGTGGCATCGATCCGTTGCCCGGTCAGTTCAATATGAGCAATCACCGCCCGCGCCCGTGCCGGTCGAATACGCAGTTCAGGCCGGCCTAGTACATCTTCATATTCTCCCAAAATCCGGTCATCATAGGCTACCTGAAAGCGGTTTTCCAGGGCCAGGTCGAGGATTTTTCCGGGTTTTCCTGTCTCGTTCATCAGCCCGCTGACAACTACATTTGTATCAAGCACCACCAACATTAGCGTTTGCGCTCCGCGCGGGCCTTCTGGACGAGCGCATCAACTTGTTCGTCGCTCATTTTGTCCAACCCATCGCGCCGGGCCTGGCTGCGAATAGCGCGTGCGGCCATTTGCGCCCGTAAGCGGGAAACCAGGAGCAAAATATCATCCATGTTCTCGCTCCCGGCCAGGTCGATCATCACCGCAAAAGGTTTGCCATCCACTGTCACCACCAACTCGCCTTCATCTTCCAGTTTTTTGCGCAGGGCAGCAGGTTCATTTCGTAAGACGCGATAGGGGATAAATTCCATTTTAGGCTCCTTTGTAGCGTAGTTCGCTACAAAGATTATACAGCAGTTTCGTCTAATCTTCAACTACTCATTGAATTGTTTTTGAATACGAGCTCTGCGGATTTTGTAAGGCGTCGCTAAAAAAACAAGAAGGGACAAATTACCAAACCTGAACCGATGAGCCCCAATCTTGATCGAGGCTGTTTCTGATCTGAAGTGGCCTGCTTAAATATATAGACCACAAGGACTGTATATTCCATATGGTCTATATATTGTGCCCCCAAGGGGGCCGCGCTTTATACGAGTGTCGGAATCTTTAGAGGGCGTGAGAAAGATGGATCGATTTTCTTTACGCTAGGCTGGCATTGCAACCCGCGCTACTTGCCTCATCCACCAGTCGATTTTGAATTTCTGTCTCAACTTTCGTCCTCGGCGGCAATCATGCCGCCGAGGACTTGTTTTCGATTGCCCTGATGAATACGTTGGTTTAGTTCAACAGGATCCTATGATGTTTTGGGATCTACGGACATCCAGCCGGGACGGGTTGGCTTGTATTATACAAGATCCAAGCTCTTACGAATTTACCACTACAGCTATAGTCGGCGTCTGCCCATGGCCCCATTCTCATCGGATAGCCTGTGGATGCGAGCGCCTCTGGGATACTTGCTCCATCTCCACCTCGCCAGGCAATTTCATTATTGGGAACGTTGTTAAGGATGGCCGGGACAAAAATGGCTGAATCTTCCTGCTTGTTGGAAATACTCCAGTTCAACCAGCTCAATTTCTTGGTTTTTGCCCATTCGAGCCAGGTATTGAATTCGCTATAAAAAACGCCGCCCGTGCCAGAGGATGTAGTGGTTCCCACTTCACTCATAAACAAAGTTTGATTGGGCGCTTTTGACGCCAGGTTGCTCAAAGCAGTCTCTGCTTTTGACCGGATGGTGATGCCGTGGGTTCCCGCATACCACATGAAGTTATAGGCAATTACATTACCGGTCAATGGGCTGTTTGTTGCAATATCAACATCCTGGGACCAGGTTGGCGTGCCGGCGATAATCAGGTTTGCGGCATATCCATTTGCGGCTTCCTGTGACCGAATAAGATTAATAACGTTCTGGTCGTAAGTCTTCAAGCCGGGCTTACCGGACTTGGCATCCGCCCACGCGATACCATTGGGGCTGTTGACCGTTTCGTAAATCACATTTGGATAGGAGCCCCATTTGTCCACCATGTAGGTGAAGAACTCCTGGACGTGCCCATTGGTCCAGTAGACATTTGGATCAGAGTCGTTGCCCTCGCCGGCATGCCAGTCGATGATGACGTAGACATTTTGGTTGATGGCCGCCTGGACGATGGAATTGACCAGGTTAAAGTTGTACGATCTCCAGGCCGGATAATTATTGTCATACGATTTTGCGTTGACCCCGTTCCATGGATCGTTGGGGAACATCGTTGCTTTTATAACCTGGATATGCCATTGCGTGACCAGGTTCCCGACGGCCGAAGAAGGATATGGAAAAGGAACACCCTGCGTAGGTGAAAAGGTGATCGGCTGGCTCATCATATTGATGTTGCTTGTATTGTTGAGGTTCAAATCGGACAGAGGGAACCACGTCAGGCCATGGGAGTCCATGCCGTGTAATTGGATTGCGTTTCCATTATGATCTTTCAATGCGGTTGCAGAGATTTGTAACCTGCCGTATGTGTTAACAACTTGATGTGGATCCAGTGTAGGCGGTGGAGTGGGGGTATTTAAAGGATCGAGGCTTTCGATCGATATGCTATCCCAATAAACATAAGCCCGGGATTGGGACCCTGCTTCTCCAAACTTTAGACTAACGACCTGCCCGACGAATTGGGCGGGAACATCAATTACATACTCGGTATAGGTTGTAGGCTGGGACAGGCCCTGGAAAGAATACGTCCACGGTGAGACCCCGACCGCCGTAAGGGTGACATACCCGTAATTGGAAGTAACGCTCTTTGTTTTATACCAGAATCTGAGCCTCGCAGAAACGAACAGGCCAAGGTCTGCGGTCCTGGAAATATAGGTATTTGGTTTTTGTATTCTGGTGTGGTAACTGCCAATGGGTCCTTCTGAGGCCAGAAGGAAAGCATCGGTACCCGACGGAGTCCAGCCGGTGTCATTCCACCCATAGCCTGCCCCTGGCTGGCCGCTTGTATCGGTGAATGCGCCATCTTCAAACCCATCAAAAGTATATGTTGTGGGCGTGGCGGCATAAGCGGTCTGAAAACTGCCGGTCAGGAACAAAGCCGATACCAGGAAAAGAACCGACATGCAACGTAAAAGTGTCTTTTTCAAAATTAGCCTCTTTTCTTCATATGAATAAAGAATAACAATAAGCCTTGGCGCCACGGGTGCTTTCTATAGCATCCCTACAACTGCATCTAAATTGTAGCAGCAGGTTCCCCTGGAACCACCCAACAGATTAGTAAAAAAAAGGCTAACCAGACAACAAAATTGTTAGGATGAACCGCAGGGTGCGAACGATGAACGGAATCACGCTTATAATTTATTCATCCAGATAAACTGTTTAGTAGCAGGCGCATTTGCAGGATGAAAACCGTGACCGAAACCCAAAGCGATAGCATTACCTTCCTCTTCACCGAGATCGAAGGCAACACCGAACTCTGGGAAAAGCACCCAGAGGCGATGAAAGCTGCCATGGAACGGGTTGATGCGATCTTGCGTCATGCGGTTGAAAGCCATCACGGAGATATCTTCAAAACGGCTGGCGATGCCTTTTATGCGGCGTTTAGCAGTGCCCCGCAAGCCGTGTCGGCGGCGCTGGATGTGCAAGAGGCGCTGTACGCCGAAGAGCAGAAGACTGCCAAGGATGGCCCGATCCTGCGCGCACAGATGGCGCTGCACACCGGCGCCGCCGAACGGCGCGACGGAGACTATTTTGGCCAGACGCTCAACCGTACGGCGCGTCTGCTCTCGAGCGGGCACGGCGGACAAACCCTGCTCTCCGCTGCGACACGCGATTTGGTGCTTGCCCATCTTCCGCAAGGTGTAACTTTACGTGACATGGGGGAGCGCAGTATAAAAGGCCTGGCGCAAGCAGAACGCACCTACCAGCTTCTCGTCCCCGATCTGCCTGCGGATTTCCCGCCGCTCAAAACGCTCGAAACCTTCCGCACCAATCTCCCCACCCCGCTGACGAGCTTTATTCGGCGTGAGCAGGAGATCGCCGCCATAAAACGGTTGATCGCTGCCCACCGTCTGACGATCCTGGTCGGCACGGGCGGTTCGGGAAAAACCCGTCTTTCCCTGCAAGTGGCCGCTGATCTGCTGGATTCCTTCCCGGATGGCATCTGGTTTGTGGAACTGGCGCCGCTCGCAGACCCGGCGCTGGTGCCACAAACGGTGGCGAATACGCTGGGTTTGCACGAAGACGCCAGCCGCCCCGTACTCGACGCGCTCACCACTTATTTACATCCCAAAACGACCCTACTGATTCTCGATAATTGCGAACATGTAATTAGTGCTGCCGCCCAACTGGCCGGAACCTTGTTGCAGGCCTGCCCGAACCTGAGTTTACTGGTCAGCAGTCGTCAGGCGTTTGATATATCCGGTGAAAGCATCTTTCACGTCCCTTCGCTTTCCATTCCGGATCCAAACATCGCCTACTCTGCGGCAGCGCTCATGGACTTCGAGTCTGTGCGCTTATTCCTGGATCGCGCCCAAACTGTTGCGCCAGGCTTTGCCCTCGACAACGACAATGCGCGCTTCATCGCCCAAATCTGCGCCCGCCTGGACGGCATCCCCCTGGCGATCGAGCTTGTGGCGGCGCATGTCAAGATGCTTGGGATGGAGCAGATCACCGAGCATTTGAACGATCTGTTCAAGCTGTTGACGGACGAAAGTCGCGGCGCCCTTCCGCGCCAGCAGACCTTGCGCGCCATGATCAACTGGAGCTACGATCTTCTGCCAGAGCGCGAACGCGCCCTGTTGCGGCAGATGTCGGTCTTTGCGGGAGGTTGCACGTTAGGTGCGGCTGAGGCGGTTTGCGCCCCCCTGTCATCCCCCCATTTTCCAGGAAGTTCAGTGGAAAATGGGCGGAGCGAGGGGAGTGACGTGCTTGAACTGCTCTCGCAACTGGCCAACAAATCGCTGGTAGTGATAGATGATGGTGTCAGCGAGGCGCGTTATCGCTTGCTCGAGAACGTGCTTCATTACGCGCGGGAGAAACTTTCCGAAACGGGCGATGACTTGGCAGTCCGTGAGCGGCATCTGAAATATTTTCTGGGCCTGGCCGAGCACGCCGAACCAGAGCTGGTGAGGCCGCACGTGGTGGAATGGATACGGCGGCTGGAAATCGAGCTGGACAACATCCGCGCTGCGCTTAAATGGTCTCTCACCAGCCAGTCCCCGGAGTTGGGCTTGCGATTGGCGAATGCGCTGCTGTGGTTTTGGGCCGAAGGTGGTTATGTCCGTGATGGCTATGACTGGTTAACCGAATTGCTTAATCACCCCCATGCGCAGTCGCACACCCGTGCTCGCGCCAGGGCTTTAGGTGTCATGGGGTTTTTCCTGGCATTGGGTGATTTTGGTAAAGATGCGCGCCCGATTTTGGAAGAAAGCCTGGCTCTATACAGGGAATTGGATGATAAACCAGGAATTGCCCACGGCCTGCTTTATAAGGGAATATTCATCTTTCGAGAGCACAATGCGAAACAGGGAACAAAGTTGATTGTTGAAAGCCTGGCAATTTATCGAGAATTAGAGCATAAACTGGGGATGTTTGCGGCGCTCGCTTATCTGGGCAGTATTATTTACGAAAATGACTATCCACGGGCGCGCGCAGATTTGGTGGAAGCGCTGGAAATTTGTTACGAGATCGAGTATCTGTCTGGGATTGCCCGAAGTTTGTCCAGCCTGGGACATTTAGCCTTAAGGCATGGGGACTATCCGGCCGCGCACCGCTGGCTTGAAGAAGCCCTGACAACGCAAAGGCAATTGGGAAAAGGCCGGTACGCCATTTACACACTTTCGCACCTGGGGGAACTGGCTAGCCGAGAAGCCGACTATGCACAGGCGCAGGTTTATTACAAAGAATGTCTGGCGCTGATCGATCAAACCGGGGGACTATCGACCATGGCCGGCTGGATCCTGGTCAAGTTTGGACACGCGGCCATTTGGCAGGGCAATGTTGTAAGCGCCAGGAATTTTTTCGAACAGAGCATGCAGCATTTCACAAGAGCCAATGAGAAGATCGGCATTATCTTCACAGCGGAAGGTTTGGCGCGTCTGGCACTCATGGAAGAACAGCCGGCGCAGGCGGCATGTCTGGTTGCCTGGGCGGATACGACTCGGGAAATCATCGACAATCCGCGCCCACTGATTGAGCAAGCGGATGTGGACCGCGACCTCGCCAAAATCCGCGCCTTGCTGCCCGAGGCAGCTTTTGATGAGGCCCAGGTCAGGGGTCGCGCCATGACCATGGAACAGGGGATGGCATACGCATTACAGCCTTGATAACAAGTTCGATTAGTCCAGGGTAAGAAAAAGGATTAATCAGTTAAACTTCGTTGGGTACGGAAATTTATATCCTTTGTGGATATTACCCATAAGATCTGACAGAACACAAACAGAATACGCCCTGGTCCAGGGCGTATTTGATGAAATACACAGTTCATATGGTAGCGTCCCCAAGGGGCCAGCAATTAATGCATATCTAATCCAGTCCATAAAGTTTATTCGTCTCTTTATTCATTGTTTCACTTACCGGTTTGTCCAATTCAAAAAATCTCTCCGAGTACCACGTAATTGCTTCTTCGATGTTAGTCAAATCCGAATCTTTTACTTCTAAATCACCCAAAATTTTAGGATGTGTCAAACGATGACGTAAAGCAATTGCAGCCTTAAAGCACACTATATCATCGTTCGATTCCTTCAACTTATAGCTGGGTATCTTGCCTGCCTTTGTTGCCAAAATAGTAAACACCTTCCGGATTTTTTCATCGAGCTTTAAATACTTTGGCCTTTTTTCGTCTTTTTCTTGTGACATTTCAGTTAGTACTTCAAAATCTTTTTTTGTTAATTGGTAATCGAGAATTTCGTGCTGTCTGAGAATAACTTTACTTATTGCATTAAGGCTACCTTCAATAAACGCAAATACTGCACGGATAAAAACACGCCTTCGAAACTGGTCAGAATGTTTCTCTACAAGAAAATCGCGAGCGGATACTACATCACGCCATAGAATCCCAACCATTAACTGCATGGATTCTCCAAACTTAATAGCCTGGCGGACTTCATTTTCAGGCAATGATGTTATTAGGTCGCGGGCCTTACCTTCAGGCAGTGATCTTATCAGGTCTTCGTATGCATCGGTCATTATGATTACTTCCTTCAAAAGCATTATATGACAATTCAATATTGCTTGAGAGCAGGAAGCAAAAAAGCCCCGCTCATTTAGAGTGGGGCTTTTTTTGTCGACCACGATGGGCGACTATGAAGGAGAATTCTAAACTGCGTCTATATATAGGTGCCCCCAAGGAGCCACTACGGTTTTCCGTGTTTTTTAAAGCCTGAATTGGATACGTATACCATATTCGGGCAAGATGATAGCCCATTTCGATTTTGCTGACAAACTGTCTCAATAGGCTTTGCAGTTCACGGGTGTCGTCGCTTTGCCTTGCGTTTTCGATTTTACCGCGCCACACAGCTAGTGCGAGAGAGAGCGCTTCTGGAGAAATGTCTAATTGTGTTGCTTCCCGCTGGGCTTGGATCTCACTTAGGTCAAACTGAATTCGCGCCCGTCCACTCTCCCGTTCTTGTAGTCGCTCTTTGGCAGAAGGAGAATTGGTTTCTTCTATGGCATCTAATAGCTTAGGAATGGACTTTTCTATTTTTGCCAAGTCAGATAGGGCCTTCTGCACTTTGCGGTCTAGTTCAGCAATATTGGTAAATTGCGCTTTGACTTCTTCAAGCAGTTCAGTCACGTATTTTGGCGTAAGTACCCGCGTTAGTATTGCATCGAGAATGCCTTGATCGGCCTTTGCAGCGTTAATTTGGCGTCCTTCGCACGAATGGTACAGGCTCCTGCGTTTCTTGCCACAAATATAGTAATTCCATTTATTACGGCCGGCTCTATCTTTGACGATTGCCGCACCACAGTGAACACAAATCGCTAGGCCAGAGAGCAGGGATGACGATGTCAGTCGAAGAGGGTGGAGTAAATTTCCCGGCGCGTTTCGCCTTGCTTTGGTGTTGACTTCTTGCACAGATTTAAAAGTTATTGGATCGATCAATGCCGGATGGTGGTCGGGAACCTCAAGTTTTCCACATTTACCAATGCCTATATAGGATCGATTGTTGAAAAAGGTAGTCCAACTATTTTTCATTCGATACAACATTCCATGTGTCGCCTGGGTAATTTCGAGCAGGCTTTTGCCTTCCGCTCGCATTCGGAATGCCAAAGTTACAAGCGGGCCTAATTCAGAATCAACAATCCATCGCGAAGCAAGTCTTGGTTGACCATTACGTTTGGTTCCAACCTCTTCCTGTTTATTCAAATAGCCACGGGGAGGCTTGCCGCCAGATGAATATCCGGACTGGACGCGTTCGGCCAGAGCTCGTTTTACGTCACGGGAATTTTGGCGACGTTTTTCTTCGTTAGCGTAGTCTATCAAAGACTCGATGACCCGGCTAAAGTCTCCCATCGGAATTGGGTCAGTCAAAGAATGAACAACTAGACCATTCTTTCGCAATAAGGCGCGATAAAAAGCCGAGTCGTCCATGTCCCTGGCAAAGCGGGCATAGTTCCAGACCAATAGACCATCGGGATGATAGGGTTGGTAACTTTGGTCAACCATTTCGAGGAATTCTACCCGGCCAGTAAGGGAACCCCCGGATCGGGCCATATCTTCAAAGACACGAACCAGAATAAGTCCATATTCCTGACAGTAGGCTTCAATTTCTTTTCGTTGCTGCGCGGTGCTCTGTTCCTGCGATTCGCCTCCGGAGTCACGCAGGTAAGCCCAAACTTTGTTGCCAGATAGCAATTTATTAGGTGGGGGAATGTGGCTCATAAGAGTACTTTCTTCGGGTTTGGAATAATACGCCCGTTAACATTTACCAGTATGCCTGAACTCAATAGGCTCCGAAGAACTGCCGCCAAACTACTTGCAAGAGGTTTGAGAGCCTTAGTTTGGGCTGCCGATAAATCTGGGTAACAATTGCCGTCAAATTCTTCTATATTGAAATGTGATCTTTTACTCATTATAGCGTTGTTTATAAACAACATTATATATTTCAGGCTATATATTGTCAAGCGAGAAAATCACTGTAAAATAAGTACGTGCTAAAAGAAAACTACACTTGGCTACCATTCGATGAAGCAGCTAAACATTTTGGCTATGGCCACCTTGAGAGTCTGCGTAGGCGTATAAGGGATCTTCGGGAGCAGGGATATGTTGTAGATATAGGGAAGCCACCACCTCCTTACAAAGTAGGTGATGACCAAACTCAAAATAAGATAATCCTTTATTGGCCTAATCACAACACTGCTCTAATAAGGAGTGATGCGTCTCCAGATTTATTGAATCCGAGGTTGGGAAAACGAGCACGCAAGGCGGAGTGAAGAATCGCAGGTAATCATAATGATTCCTTGGGGCTATCTGCTATTTGTGAGTCTGTCGGCTTATTATGTAACTGAAAGTGGCAAGAAAGAGAATTGCCGTGACCACCATAAGAATTAAGGCAATCATACTTTATTCACCTCCCTCAGTAATAAGAATCCAATTATATAAGCGCTAAACATTCCAAGAATTCCTACCAAGAAAAGAATCCATTGGAATGGAGCAATCCCTGGTACTAATTCTCCGATTACAAACCCAGTAAACAAATAATTTCCCCAGTCCATCACTTTGCTGGCGGTCAGGCTGCGCTGTTCCTTTGTAAATCCGCTGATCATAATTATGTAAGAATAGCACTGGGTGGAAGCAAAATCAAACAGTTGGTATTTTGGATTCAAAATAAGAGAAATTGTGTATAATCGCCATCGGCAATGCTTGGGTGACCCCCTCACTCAGGCATTGCCATTTAAGTTACCCTTTTCTGAGATTCTCTCCTAAGATTACCAATGGTATCTTTCAAAATCAAATCTTGCTCTTGAGTCCAACAAACAACAGTACTATTCGGTACAAGTTCGGGGTGATCAATTAGGGCCTGGATTAGTGAAAAGGAGAGCGGGATTTTATTGAATCCCAAAACAGATATATGATCACCTGTTTGTCTTGGTCGATAGAAAGGTAATCCATCTACCAGATAAGAATTTATTTGATTTGGATGCGGCTGGACATTTGATTCCTCGTCAAGTATTCGCAGGTACTTTTCTATATCCAGCTCACAATACAATTCCAAATTTTCCTTTATCGACATTCCTGCACAATATAACAATATCTAACTGCATCCTTCAATAAGCAGTTTGCGAATATAATGAATTCATCTTATCCAATCAGGAGCCTAAACCTGAACAAATCAATATTGACTAAACTCTGACGCCTCATGCCGAGCAGCCGCATAGAGGGAGATGCTGGTCCACCGCAACTGAATGACCTAATCTCCCTTCAAGATGCTGCCAAGCTAAGCGGGCTTTCCCAAACTCACCTTCGACTCTTAGTTCGCAATGGCGAGATTTGGGGAACAAAAATTGGCCGAAATTGGGTCACTACAGAACAGGCAGTCAGAGAATATCAAGCCCGCGCTCAGCGGCCAGGGCGAAAACCTAAATAGGTGCCTGACCGAAGTAAGGGGACTAGCATAAATAATCCTTATCGATTATAATACTTTTACTTCTAGAGTTCTCCAATCCAGCCCATTACTTCAACGCAATCTTCCTATGACGGCCGTCGACTAATCCAGGAAAGGAGTGATGGCCATGAGCGGCGGAACTGGAACCTAGAAGGCAAAAAGGTGACAGGCTCCGCGGGCTTGTCACTTTCTCTCTTACCACTCCCAACTCAGCATGTAGTTTTCATAAAGACGAGGATTAGTATTCTCCCAAGTAATTATCCAACGTCCATCTGGCAGTTTTCGTAAAGCATCCTTGCTCAGAGTATGGCTGCGTTGAAGATTGCGCTCGAAAATAGAAACTTTTAAAGGAGGCCTGTTTTTTGGAAAAACTATTTGGACATTCACTCTTCTTATTAGATGATTAATCGAAGTTCCCCAAGACTCTGTCTTTTTTAGAAAACTATTTTGTACTTTCCATTCGATATTAAATTCGTCCATATCTCCTTTGTTCCTAACATCTCTCAGGGAAATAAGTACATGTTGTTTGGGACCGAGTTGGTACTGATCAACTGGCACACCAGGAGAACAACGGTAGTCCAGAAGAATTTTCCCGTCACCCCATGCCTGGTCTTGATAGGCAATAATATTATCTTGAAGATATCGAACTTTTTCTCGTTTTTGGATCAACGCATTCTCACCCTTCTTATCTAGAAGTTCAAGTCTACATTCGTATTCGAGAACTTCGTAAACGCCCTCATTGGACAAACCTCTCATCAGCTTTCGTCCTATTTTCCATAATTCACCAATTATTTCGAACCAGGGAAGACCAAAAGCCAAGGTGATGATTTTGCTTAAAGATGCTTCTGTTTTGTTATCTTCATCCTTCATATTTTCTATAATATAAAAGTTTTTAAACAATATAGCAATACAAAATAGAGAGGTAAACAAAATTCGTGAATGTCAGTTCTGGATTTGCAAGGTTAAATAACACTTTAATGAGCTATAATTTTTTTCAACCTATGGGGGATTATGTCATCCCTAAAATCTCCCAATAAACTAGTCGTTTTGTACCTTCATGTTCTTGGTGTCAATCGATTCTTTCTAGTTGATTCATCTACTGTTTCTGCCATCCACTTATGGAATCATAAGGGAAGGCTATTAACTTCAAATAATAGATGCCCTCTTTACAAACTTATGACTGACCGCACCTGAGGGGGTACCCCCTTGCAGGATGTTGTAAGATCGGGCACATAAACGTCTTGAAAAGCGTATATATTTGCAAGTGCTCTGAATCACCACAGTATTGAACTCTTGAGGAGAGGTGTTATGAAACAACAAATCGTTCGCTCCTGGATCTCGCGCTGGCTGCACGCCGGCATACTCGCCATTTTTATCCTGAATACCCTCGTGCCGGCTCCGGCGCTTGCCGCGTCGCGCGCGCAGGACCAAGGCACGCCCACGCCTAAATCTTCGGAAACGCCTGTGCCCGAGGCAAGCGCTACTCCCACCGCCACCGAGACCAGTACTGAGCCTGTTTCTCCTGCAGCCACGCCGACGGGAACTCCCACCCCTCTGCCGCCGACACTGGGACCGACACAAACCCCCAGCCCGCTGCCCGTGTTTACAGCCACCCCAACCCTGCTGGCCGGCGAACAGTTCCAGTTGGATGCCAGCGGCGGCAAGCTGGCAGCCCTGAGCGGCCGGGTCAGGCTGTCCTTCCCGCAGGGCATCTTCTCCGAACCGGTCGCAATCGAGATCGGCAGCCCGAGCGCCGCTGACCTGCCTGCTGTCGCGCTGACCAGCCGGCCCTTCCAGATCCGCGCGCGCGGCTTGCAAACGAAACAGGAGCTGCACCAGTTCTCCGGTGAGATCGCCATCGACGTGGACTACAGCGACCTCGACATGGCCGGCAAGAGCGAGCGCGACCTGTTCCTGTATTATTATGACCCGGCGCTGAAAGAATGGGCCGCCCTGCCCTCGCATGCCGATCCGGCCACCAGGATCCTGCACGCCTACACCACGCACTTCACCGTCTTCGACATCGGCATCAACAACTTCCAGGCTTCGCACCTGCCCAGCGTGGATGCCTTCCAGGTCTCCCAGTTCACCGGCGCGGGCAGCTACAGCCTGCCCATCGAAGTCCCGGCCGGGCCGGGCGGCCTGCAGCCGAATCTCATCTTGAACTACAACAGCCAGGTCATCGACCAGTCCACCACACAGACGCAGGCTTCCTGGGTGGGCATGGGCTGGTCGCTCGAGACCGGCTCGATCGAAGTCAACACGCACGGCACCTTCGACGGCACCGTCGGCACCACTGGCGACGACACCTGGATGCTGAACGTGGCCGGCGTCAGCACGACCATCGTCAAGAACACGGACGGCTATCACGCCGCCGACGAGAACTTCATGAAGCTCAAGTTTGCGTCCGGCAGCGACACCTGGACGGTCTCGGACAAGACCGGCAACGTCTACACCTTCGCGAAAACGACGCAGTTGGGCCATGACTACAACTGCACCAATTCGATGCATTACAGCACCTTCAAGTGGTCGCTGACCAGCATCCGCAACGTCTTCGGCAAGGAGCTGACCTACAACTACGTCGACGAGACCAAGCCGCTGCCGGTCTGGTATGACCCCAGCAACCCCAGCGGCTGCAAAGCCGGGAGCTACTTCCCGGTCAGCACCGCCACCTACCCATCGACCATCGTCTACCCGAACGGGCGCTACCGCGTGCGCTTCGAGCGCGAGGCGCGCAGCGATTACGTCAACAGCTGGGCGGCAGACAACGCCTACCACAGTTTCCAGCGCACGCGCCTGAAAACCCTCTACGTCGAGCAGGATGCGGACGGCAACGGCAGCTTCGAGACCCTGATCCGCAAATACCAGCTCGATTACGCCGGCAATGCTTCGAGCAACGTGATCTGGCCGGGCGTCACCTGGACGGCGGGCGGCAAGACCAGCACGCTCGACCAGGTGCAGCAGTACGGGCGCGGTGGCAGCGCGAGCCTGCCCGCCACGACCTTCACCTACGGCGACGACATGCACCTGACGCAGGCCGGCAACGGCTACGGCGGCAGCGTGACCTTCGACTACACCCTATGGTACTACCCCACCACCGGGCGCCTCTCGCAGAAGAATGCCGTCGACTTTTTGGCCAACAGCACGATGTGCGATACCGGCGGGTTTGTGCCGCGCGGCACCGGCTCCATCGTCGACTGCATCCACAACGACAACGGGACGAACCAGTTGAAATTACACGGCACGGGCATCAACACAGGCATGCTGAACGTGTACCTGTTTGCCGACGACGCGCTGCGCCCGGGCGGGGTGTACCGCTTCAGCGCCGGGAGCCCGATCCTCGACGCGCATATTTCGTTGAGCTACGGGCTGGCCGACGGCCAGAATGACAACTGGGGCGCGACGTTCGTTACCCTGCCGGCCACGGCTTCCAAAGCGGACGTGCTGGTGAAGGCCGCCCAGGTTGGCGGCACGGGTACCGAGTATGCGCTCTTCACCGCGCTGGCGGCCAGGCTGCTGCCGTCCTTCTCGCGCGTGACGACGAAATCCGTTTCGGACGGGCAGGGCCACACGGATACCTTCACCTACAGCTACACCGGCCCGGCCGTGAACGACAGCGCGCACTCGGCAGATTCGTGCACGGACGCGCAACTGAACGCCAACCCGCCCACCTGCGGCCAGTACTACGAGAAATATTCCGAGTTCCGCGGCCACAGCCAGGTGAGCGAGAGCGGCCCGAACGGGCGCACGCTGGTGACGGTCTTCAACCAGGACGACCTGTACAAAGGCCGCCCGATCTCGGTCAGCGTCATGCAGGGCAGCCAGCTCCTGACCAAAACGGTCTACGCCTACGACTCCGTTTCACTGCCCATGATCGACCTCTCGGGCTATATCGGCATCTCGCGCAACTGGGTCACCACGGTCACTGAGCAGGGCTGCGTCTACAACGACGACGGCCTGAGCTATAACGCCACGCGCAGCGACTACACCTACGAAAGCACCTACGGCAACCTGACCCGGCAGGACGAAGCCGCGCTGGCGGGCACGGGCACAGCCTGCGCCATCGCGGCCAGCCAGCCGGCGGCCTACCGCAACACCGTCTTCATCTACTACCCGGTCAACACCGCCTCGCTCTACCTCACCGGCCTGCCGGCTTACCAGGCCGTCCGGGATGCAGGCAGCAGCACCATCCTGGCCGAGACGCTCAATATTTACGATTCCAATACCACCTTCAACGCGGCCCCCACCGCCGGCAAGCTGCGCGCTGTGCGCAGCCTGACCGACCTGAGCGCCGCGAAATACAGCCAGGTGAGCTACACCTACGACACCTGGGGCAACCGCAGCGACGTCACGGTCTACGATACCTACGCCACGCTCACCGGCGACCCCTCCGGCGGCGCGCGCGCGATCCACACTGAGTACGACCCGGCATACAATACCTACCCGCTCTCCCAGACCACGCCGCCGGTCACCGGTTTCCCGCTCGGGTTTACCACCAGTTGGGCCTACGACTACGCCCTGGGCCTGCCCACCGGCCAGACGGACGCCAACGGCGCGACCGTCACCGCCGCCTACGATACCTTCGGGCGCCTGACGCAGCTGATCAAACCGGGGGACGATGCCGCCCATCCGAGCCTGCAGGTCACGTACAACACAGCCGTCTTACCATTCAGCATCGATCTGCGTCAGAGAGTCGATGCGCTAACGGATGGCTATTATGCCTTGCGCCGCACCTACGACGGCCTGGGGCGGCCCTTCAAGACCGAGACCGGCAGTTCCGCGGGCGTTGGCGGGACCTTCTTGCTTTACAACACCGCCCTGACAGGCTTCGACGCCTACGGCCACACTACCAGCCAGGGCACACCCTACGGCAGCGGCGAATCGGCGGCCAATACCACGATGACCTACGACGCATTGGGCCGCCCGCTGATGGTCACCGCGCCGGACACCACCGGTGTAAGCTACGGCTACGATGGCCTGATAACCACCGTCACCGATGCCAAAGGCAACAGCACTTCGACACTCAGCGATGCCTGGGGCCGCACGCAGTCTGTGACGCCGCCTACAGGTACCGGCCCGGGCGTCAGCTATACCTACGACCCACTCAACCAACTGGTCAAAGCCACGCGCGCCGGGCTGGACACTTTCATTCATTATGACCAGGCCGGGCGCAAAATCGACATGATCGATCCGGACATGGGCCAGTGGTATTACAAGTATGATTCGCTGGGGAACATGATCGCCCAGGTGGATGCCAAACAGCAGGCCATCAACCTGTACTACGACTCGCTCAACCGCTTGAAGGGCAAGACCTACAACACCGGGGTAACTGGTAGCACCTATCAGCGGCCGACCGACCCCGGCGTTTACCCCGTGAGCTACACCTACGATGCAGGCGCAAACGGCAGGGGCCGCCGCACCGGCATGACGGACACTTCCGGCTCCACAGCCTGGACGTACGATAACCGCGGGCGCGTATCGACTGAGACCAAAAACATCATCGACCCGTCCCAGCCTGCCCCGTTCGTGACCTCCTTCGGTTACAACTCTGCTGATCTGCCCGTTAGCATGACCTATCCGGACGGCGAAACGGTGACCAACACCTACACCGCGCAGATGCTGCTGGATACGGTCAGGGGCACATCCGACTACGTCACGGATACCACCTACGATTCCGCCGGGCGCATGAACATCCGCACCTTTGGTAACGGCACGCAGAGTGACTACGACTACAATCCCTGGAACACCCAGGGCGGGCGTTTGAAGACCATCAAATCCGGCACCAGCGCCGCCCCCACCTCTCTGCAAAATTTGACCTATGCCTATGACAACGTTGGCAACATCCAGAGCATCACGGATGCGCTCACGACTGAAACGCAGGCTTTTGGCTATGATGCCTTGGATAGATTGATTTCCGCCAACGCCACCAATGGCCCCGCGCCTTATTCTGAAATCTATGGCTACAATCCCACCAGCGGCAACCTGGCCAGCAAAGGCGGCGTGAATTACACTTACGATACCACTACCCTGCCTTACCATCCGCATGCGGTGGAAAGCCTGTCCAGTGGCAACTCGTATGAGCATGACGAGAATGGCAGCCAGATCATCCGCAGGGTGGGCGGAACCACCTACAACCTAGCGTATGATGCCGAAGGACGCCTGGTGACGGTCTCCGGCGGCGCGACGGCCAATTTCACGTATGATGGCGATGGACAGATGGTGAAAGCCGTGAAGAATGGCGTCACCATGCTCTATGTGGGCGCACACTACGAAGTCATCAATCCCGGCGCGGGACAGACCGTTGCCAAGTATTACTTTGCGGGCGGAGCCAGGGTTGCCATGCGCAAGTACGTTATCCCACAGAGCATGGCACTCGAATATACACTCGGCGACCAGTTGGGCTCTACCAGCATTACCACGGATGCCAATGGCGTGAAGGTCTCTGAGATGCGCTACAAGCCCTGGGGCGAAGTGCGCTACACCTGGACCGATCCCAGCCTGAACACCACGCCTGCCTATACACTGAGCGACTATACCTTCACCGGACAACGCTCGTATACCGCCGATTTCGGGCTGATGTACTATAATGCACGCTGGTACGACAGCAGTTTAGGCCGCTTTGCCCAAGCCGATACCGTTGTGCCAGGCGGGGTGCAGGGATATGATCGGTATGCTTATACCGGCAATAATCCGATCAATTACACTGACCCCACTGGGCATAATGCCTGCGACAAAATCCCTGACGGCGCATCCAAGGATGCCTGCAACAATACTGGTTACGGCGCGGAAGAAAGAGAAAAGGATCTCCAGGCGAGACTCTTACAAGACTACCAAACAGGCACTGGATGCGGCGGCGCTACAGGGGATCTATGTGCCCTCGGTAATCTAGGACCTGGATATAAACCCGCCAGTCCTGAAGTGCAGTTGGCGTTGGCGCTCACAATAATAGGTCTCGCTTATGCACCCATAGCAATAATAGTCATACCAGAAGTGATAGCAGCAGTTTCACTAGCAGGGGTTGAGCAATGTGCAACGAATGATACATGCCGACAGGAGGCTGCCCAAACAACAGGAGAGGCGGTTGACACCGTCCTTAGTGGACATGGTGGTTACAATCCTGCTAGTGGCACAACTATCATACCAGATGGTACAACACTACATACCTATGCTGAATTAGGAGATACAATTACAGATAAGCTGGGTAATGCAATAGAGACTGGCAAAATTAATTCTGGTTTGAATGTTTATGGGCCTGGAAGTGTGGTTCCAAACCTAACTCTTTATGCTCCAGTTGGTTTAAATATTATGGGAAATCCTACTACCGTAAGCGAAGCGACCTTATTAAGTGACCTTTTATCTTCCAATATGGGAAACGTTCATTGGGCCGCTTGCTTACTTATAGAAGGATGTTAACTACTATGGCGTACTATCCCGATTTGTCAGAATATACATATCTAGAAGAATTGCAACAACCAAATATTTATAATGTTGGCTGGCTCGACAAAACCTATCCTTTTTCTGTTGGCGAAACGCCTCAACTTTTCCAAGATCGCCTGTTTGAGTATTGCCTTAATCCTATTGGCCAGACCCGTGGTTGGCATACTTGCCAGTTCTGCGATACGATAACTTATGGTTTTCTGCGGGTTGAAAAAAATGGAAAAGAAGCTTTGCTTGGCTCAGCGGAGATCAGAGTCTATGGGCAAGATAAGGTATACGCCGCGCCCAATTTGATTTATCACTATGTCGTTGCACATCACTATCTACCTCCATCTGAATTTATAGAAGCTGTGGTTAAGAATATATCTATATAACGTGGTGGGGCCTATTGTAAAACGAGCGAGCAAAATGTTTGAAATTGACTTCGCTGGTTTGGATAAAGTTTGGCGGTTTCGACGCGCCTGTTCGGGCGTAGCCTCTCGACCTGCTCCGACCTTAAACCAGCCCGGCGGTGGTCCCAGTGACCCCGCCGTTTTTTTTATTTCTGGCGTACTGTGAATTTACGCGCGGAGTCTGTTTCGTCCCTACCATTTTATGTTTGTTGGGGCCAGATTACAATTTGTTTATCAACGCTATCAAGAATCACGCCATTCGGCAGGTAAACTTTCCCCGCCATTTTGAAACCTAAGTCGATAGAGCTCCTTATTCCCAACTGCTCCGAGACATGCTCGTAGTCGTCCCTCATGAGAAGGTTGACGATAGAGAAAAAACCCACACTAGAGTCAGTAGGCTCGGGATCAAGAATACAAATAAGTTGGATTACTTTATCTGGCGACATAGAATCTTTTACCAGATCTCCAACTGCGATAATCTCAATAATACGTTTATCCCATTCGGCTAGCTTTTCGCCAAAGAGACTGAACTTGCCCCGGTTTAATAGACACGTTTAATGTCCTAAACTCAGTTCGAATTGGGTAGGGCTGAGATAGCCCAAGGTGGAGTGCAAGCGCTGGCGATTGTACCAAACCTCAATGTACTCAAAGAT
>Ga0209131_1000102_pt1 | contig 63493 bp, 41 predicted proteins | sample GraSoi_2013_40cm_FD_185826 | JGI IMG/M metagenome (GOLD analysis project Ga0209131, IMG submission 185826) | Grasslands soil microbial communities from the Angelo Coastal Reserve, California, USA - Sample 9_17_2013_40cm (SPAdes) (version 2) | ecosystem: Environmental > Terrestrial > Soil >...
GGTCGTCGTGCTCACCTCGAACCGCAGCCGCGAGATCGGTGACGCGCTGCGGCGGCGCTGCCTGTATCTATATGTGGAGCACCCCGGCTTCGAAAAAGAGCTGCGCATCCTTGGCGCGCGCGTCCCGGGCCTCGACGCACAGCTCGGGCGGCAGGTGACCCGCTTCGTCCAGCGCCTGCGCTCGCGGGAGCTGCGCAAGCGCCCGGGCGTCGCCGAGACCATCGACTGGGCGCGGGCGCTGCTACGGCTCGGCCAGGGCTCGCTGCAGCTCGAGGCCGTGCAGATCAGCCTCGGCTGCCTGCTGAAAGACGAGCACGATCTCAGGGCGATCGGAGAAAGCGCGGTCTCGGAGCTCCTCGCGCACGCCTCTGTCCAGCCTTAATTCCCGGCTCGCGAGATTTGCCGGCGCGCTGCGCGGCCACGGCGTGCGCGTCGGGCTTACCGACGAGATCGACGCCGGCGGCGCGCTCGCGCTGGTCGACCTTCTCGATCGGGCGGAGGTGCACCGCGCCTTGCGCATCGCGCTCAAGGTGCCGCCCGAGGCCTGGCCGCTCTTCGATCGCCTCTTCGACGAGCACTGGGACGGCGCGCCCGCGTCGAAAAGCAGCTTTTCGCGCCACCGCGCGCTGCGCGACCAGCGCGGGCCCGCGCAGTGGAAGTGGGACGGGAAAAAGGTAAGGCTCGAAATAGAAGAGGCGCAGGACGGAGACGCGCCGAGCTACAGCCCGGAGGCGATGCTGCGCCGCAAGCCGTTCGAGCAGCTCACTGCGAGCGAGCTCGCCGCGATGGAGCGGCTGATCGCCCGCCTCGCTCCCCGGCTCGCGACGCGCAGAAGCCGGCGCCTCGTGCCGACGCACGGTCGCGGCAAAGCGGATCTGCGGAGAAGTTTCCGCAAGTCGATGCAAAGCGATCTATTCCGGCTCGCGCGCCGCACGCGGAAGGTGGAGGAGCCGAAGCTCATCCTGCTGTTCGACACCAGCGGCTCCATGGACAGCCACGCGCGCCTGTTCCTCGCGTTCGCCTTCGCGTTGCGCCGCGTCGTGAAGCGGGTGGACGTCTTCGCGTTCAACACGAGCCTCGTGCGCGTGACGCGCATGATCGCGCCGGCCGACATCGCGCGCACGCTCGAGCGGCTCGCGGCCGGTGTTCCGGACTGGTCGGGCGGCACGCGCATCGGCGCGTGTCTCGCCGAATTCGTCGGACAGTATGATCAAACTCTGGTCGATCGTCACACCGCTGTCGTGATTGTCAGCGACGGGCTCGACCACGGCGATGCTGCGCTGCTTCAGAAATCCATGCGCCGGCTGCGCGAGCGCGCCGGCAAGATTATCTGGCTGAATCCGCTACTTGGCGATGCGCGCTACCGGCCCGAGACCGAAGGCATGCGCGCCGCGCTGCCTTTCGTCGATCGCTTCGCGCCGGCGCACAACCTGGAAGCGCTCGAACAGTTGATCCTCCTCGTGGATTGAGCGTATGTTTCACATCCCTGCGCGCGAAGGAGGAACGGATGATCCCGGCAGCATTCGACTACCACGGCCCTGGCACGCTCGATGAGGCGATCGGCCTGCTCTCGCGGCACGGCGAGCAGGCGAAAGTCCTCTCCGGCGGCATGAGCCTGCTGCCGATGCTGAAGCTGCGCCTCGGATCCTTCGAGCACCTCGTCGACATCGGCCGTATCCCCGGCCTCGAGTACATCAAGGAAGACGGCGGCTTCGTGCGCATCGGCGGCGCCACGCGGCAGGCCACGCTCGAGCGCTCGGAGCTGATCCGCGCGAGATATCCGATCCTCGCCGACGCGCTGCCGCTGATCGCCGATCCGCTGGTGCGAAACCGCGCGACGATCGGCGGCAACCTCGCCAACGGCGATCCCGCGAACGATCATCCGGCGATCGCCATCGCCCTGGGCGCGACGCTGGTCCTGCGCGGCCCGAAGGGCGAGCGCACGGTTCCGGCGAACAAGTTCTACAAGGCGCTGTATACGACGGCCCTCGCCCCCGATGAGATTCTCACCGAGGTGCGGATTCCGCTGCCGCCGCCCCACAGCGGCGGCGCCTACGAGAAGCTCAAGCGCAAGACCGGCGATTTCGCCGCCGCCGCGGTGGCGGTGCAGCTCACGCTCGACAAGAAAGGCGCCGTCGAGCGCGCCGGCATCGGGCTCACCAGCGTCGCCTCCACGCCGTTGGAGGCCACGGACGCTTCAAAAAAATTAATTGGATCTGTGCTGAACGAAAAAAGCATTCTTGAAGCGGCACAGCTGGCGGCAGCCCAGGCCCAGCCCAGCGCGGACCGGCGCGGCTCGGTCGACTACAAGCGGAACATGATTCGCGTGCTGGCTACACGCGCCTTGCGCAGGGCAATGCAGCGCGCGGGAGGTCAGTAGCCATGGCGAAGCACAAGATCAGCGTCACCGTGAACGGCGCGGCGCGCGAGGCCGAAGTCGAGTCGCGCCTCCTGCTCGTGCACCTCATCCGCGAGAATTTCCGCCTGACCGGCACCCACGTCGGCTGCGACACGTCGCACTGCGGCGTGTGCACCGTCATGCTGGACGGCCAGCCGGTCAAGTCCTGCACCGTGCTCGCGGTGCAGGCCGACGGCTCGAAGATCACGACCGTCGAGGGCCTCGAGCAGGGCGGCAAGCTCCATCCGGTCCAGGAAGGCTTCACCGAGAAGCACGCGCTGCAGTGCGGCTTCTGCACGCCCGGCATGATGATCACCTGCTGCGCGCTCCTCGAGCGGAACAAGAACCCGAGCGAGCTCGAGATCCGCCAGGCGATCTCCGGAAACCTGTGCCGCTGCACCGGGTACAACAACATCGTCAAGGCCGTGCAGCATGCGTCCGAGAAAATGCGCTAGGAGAGCCTGCATGAACACTCCGCCGACCGACTCTGAAATGTATGCCTCGAAGGCGAACATGAACGCCCCGACTACGGACAGCAAGATCTGCGGCATGGGCCATTCCATGAAGCGCAAGGAAGACCCGCGCTTCATCCGCGGCAGGGGCAACTACGTCGACGATATCCAGCTCCCCGGCATGCTGTACATGGACATCGTGCGCAGCCCGCACGCGCACGCGAAGATCAAGTCGATCAACACCGAGCGCGCGCTGAAGATCCCCGGCGTGCTCGCGGTGATCGACGGGCCGACGCTCGCCAAGTACAACCTGCACTGGATGCCGACCATCTCCTCCGACACGCAGATGGTGCTGCCGATCGACGAGGTCATGTACCAGGCGCAGGAGGTGTGCGCGGTGATTGCCACCGAGCGCTACATCGCCGCCGACGGCGCCGACGCGGTGGAGGTCGACTACGAGGCGCTGCCGCCGATGATGGACCCGCACAAGGCGCTCGCGCCCGGCGCGCCGGTGCTGCGCAAGGACAAGAAAGACAAGAAGGACAACCTCGCCTTCCACTGGGAGGCGGGCGACCGCGCGGACACCGACCGGGCCATGGCCGCCGCCGAGGTGGTGGTGAGCCAGAACGTCTACCTGCCGCGCATCCACGTCGCGTCGATGGAGACCTGCGGCTGCGTCGCGGACTTCAACAGCGCCGAAGGCAAGCTCACCATGTACATGACGACGCAGGCGCCGCACGCGGTGCGCACGGTGTTCGCGCTCGTCGCCGGACACGTCGGCCTGTCGGAGGAAAAGATCCGCGTCGTCTCGCCCGATATCGGCGGCGGCTTCGGCGGCAAGGTGCCGGTGTATCCCGGCTACGTCATCGCAGTGGCCGCCTCGGTCGTGATCGGCAAGCCGATCAAGTGGATCGAGGACCGGATGGAGAACCTGCAGGCCGATTCCTTCGCCCGCGACTACCACATGAAGGTGGAGCTCGGCGCGAAGAAGGACGGCACCATGACCGCGCTGCGGATCAAGACGGTCGCCGACCACGGCTACGCCAACGCGTCGGCGAACCCGTCGAAATTCCCGGCGGGCCTGTTCTCCATCTGCACCGGCTCCTACGACCTCAAACACGCCTTCTGCGAGGTCGACGCGGCTTACACCCACAAGCCGCCGGGCGGCGTCGCGTACCGCTGCTCGTTCCGCGTCACGGAGGCGGCGCACGCCATCGAGCGCATCACCGACGTGCTCGCGGACAAGCTGAAGATGGACCCGGCGGCGCTGCGCATGAAGAACTTCATCAAGCCCGAGCAGTTTCCGTATCAGTCGGTGCTCGGCTGGGAGTACGACAGCGGCAATTATCCGGCGGCGCTACGTAAGGCGATGGACACCATCGGTTATGAATCCTTGAGAAAAGAGCAGCAGGAAAAGCGCGCCCGCGGCGAGCTGATGGGCATCGGCATCTGCAGCTTCACCGAGGTCGTGGGCGCCGGGCCGTCGAAGAATTTCGACATCCTCGGCATCAAGATGTTCGACTCGGCCGAGATCCGCGTGCACCCGACCGGCAAGGCCATGGCGCGCTTCGGCACGAAAAGCCAGGGCCAGGGCCACGAGACCACCTACGCGCAGATCGTGGCGCAGGAGCTGGGCATTCCGGCCTCGGACATCCAGGTCGAGGAAGGCGACACCGACACGGCGCCTTACGGCCTGGGCACCTACGCCAGCCGCTCCACGCCGACCTCGGGCGCGGCCGCAGCGCTCGCGGCGCGCAAGATCCGGGCGAAGGCGAAGAAGCTGGCGGCGCATCTGCTCGAGGTGCGCGAGGAGGATCTCGAGTGGGAAACGGGCAAGTTCTTCGTGAAGGGCGCGCCGCAGAAGTCGAAGACCATCCAGGAGCTCGCGTTCGCCGCGTACACCAACATGCCGCAGGGCCTGGAGCCGGGCCTGGAGGCGACGCACTACTACGACCCGCCCAACCTCACCTTCCCGTTCGGCAGCTATATCTGCGTGGTCGACATCGACCGCGGCACCGGCGCCGTAAAGGTGCGCCGCTTCGTCGCCATCGACGACTGCGGCAACATCATCAATCCGATGATCGTCCAGGGACAGATCCACGGCGGCCTCGCGCAGGGCGTCGGCCCGGCGCTCTACGAGGAGATCGGCTACGACGAGGACGGCAACGTCTACGGCGGCAGCTTCATGGACTACTACGTGCCCACGTCCATGGAGTGCCCGAGCTGGGAGACCGGCCACACGGTGACGCCGTCGCCGCACCATCCCTTCGGCGCGAAAGGCGTCGGCGAATCGGCGACCGTGGGCGCGCCGCCCGCCATCGCCAACGCCGTGGTGGACGCGCTGAAGCACCTCGGCGTGACGCACATCGACATTCCGATCACGCCCGAAAAAGTCTGGCTGCTGCTGAAGGAAAAGGGCGCCGCGGAATAGCCTCCCGGCGCAGGGTGCGGATGGGCAGGGTATATTTCCCTGTCCTGCCATGGCCGAGCACGCCCATCAACACCACCATCACCATCATCACGGGCACGCCGGCGGCGCGCTGAAGGCGGCGGCCGCGCTCACGATCGCGTTCGCGGTCGTTGAGGCGCTGGGCGGCTGGTGGACGGGATCGCTCGCGCTGCTCTCCGACGCCGGCCACATGGCGACCGACGGCGCCGCCCTCGTCCTGGGCGCGATCGCCACCTGGATGGCGCGCCTGCCGCCGTCAGAGCGCCACTCCTACGGGCTGGGCCGCGCCGAGGTCATCGCCGCGCTCCTGAACGCCGCCGCGATGCTGGTCATCATCATCGTACTTTCATATGAAGCGATCGCCCGGCTCGCGCAGCCGGGTGAGGTCAATGGCATGGCGGCCTCGGTAATCGCCCTCGTCGGGCTCGCGATCAACCTCGCCGTCATGCGCTGGCTCGCGCCCCATGGTCATGACCTCAACATGCGGGCAGCGCGGTTGCACGTCGCGGGAGATGCGCTCGGCTCCATCGCGGCGCTGGTTTCCGGAGGGATCATCGCCTTCACCGGATGGACGCGCGCCGACCCGATCGCCTCCCTCCTGATTTGCGTGCTGATCGCCGTGTCGAGCGTGCGGTTGCTGCGCGAAAGCCTGCACGCGCTGATGGAAGGCGTGCCCCACGGCCTGTCGGTGGAAAGCATCGGCGCGGAGATGGCGAGCATCGGCGGCGTGCTCTCGGTTCACGACCTGCACGTCTGGACGCTCTCGGGAAGCCGCACCGCGTTGTCGGCGCATGTGGTCGTGCAAACCATGGCGCACTGGGATCGCACCCGCGGCGAGCTTCAGGTCCGCCTGCACGACAAATTCGGGATCGATCACGTCACGCTGCAGCCGGAATCCGGCGTGCAACCCCTGATGCGGCACTGAGAGGCCAAAAAAATACGGGGGAAGAGATAGTTCCCCCGTAAGCCGCCGTTTGCTGGGCCGGCGGCAAGTCCTCGTTACGGCTGCTGCCTCGGCTTTGCTTACAGCGAACGCAGGAAGTTCAGCAGATCCTGCTTCTTGCTTTCCGGAAGGGCGTTGAACCTCGCAACGACCCCGTTCGCCTCGGAGCCCGTGCTTGCGTGGGCTCGGATCGCGACGATCAGGTCCGGCGTTCTTCCGTCGTGCAGGAAGAAAATGCGTTTTCCCAACCCCCACAACGGCGCGCTGCGGAACTCTCTCGGCCCCGCCTGCCCTTGACTGACGCCGTCGGCCAGCCCAACGCCCATGTCATGGAGCAACAGATCGGAGAAGAGATTCGCCTGCTGATTGCTCAGCGCCGCCACCGTACTCCTGGCGTTCGTCGTCAGTGCCGGCGTATGGCAGAGCGCGCACCCGGTGCTGCTGAACAGGCTCTTGCCGTTGGCGATGGACGTCGCCCCTCCCGGTGTGGTGGCGGAGGGCATCGGTGCCGCCAGGAAACGCATGAAGATCGCGAACCTTTCGACGTCACTGCGCGGATCGGCATTGTCGGTGTTGGTGGCGTCGTTCGGAACCGCCTTGAACTGGCAGGCGAGGTTTTCTTCCCGCTCGGTCTGGAACAGCTCGTTGGAGATACCCTGCTCGACGTTGTACGCCTCGCCCGAGAACAGAAGCAGAGACTTGTTCTGCGCCTTCCAGCCGAAACGCGCGATCGTGCCGTCATTGCCGTTGTTATTGGTCTGGCCGGTGATCGTGCGACCGGCGACGTGGAAATTCGGCCGGCCTTTGATCCCCAGCGAGCTCTTTTGGCTCGTGTTGGCAGCCTGGTTTGCGAGTATCGCGCTGTCCGGGATCTGCTCGATCAGCCCCGCCCCGAAGACCGGGGTGGGGATCCGAAAGATCACGTTTTGATTCGCGAGTTGCGTCGCGAAGTCCGGCTGCGCAAGGCTGCAACCATTCGCACCCGCCCGGCCGGCGATGGTGAACAGAGCGTGGACACCGCCATCGGGGGTTCCATCCGGGTTCGTCACGAATCTCGCCTCGCGTACCGGCCCGTTCGCAGAGATGAACGAGGGAACGAAGTCGGTTCCGCCGTCCTTGCTGGCGAACGCCACCTGAGGATTCACAAACGGGCTCGTTCCGCCGACTGCCGGCTGCGCATGACACCCGGCGCAACTGTCCAGGTTCATCCTCGGTCCGAGCCCGTCGGCAACGGCGTCCACTTCATTGAACGTGTCCAGGCCGTTGACGAAAAACGCGGACTGCGTGCCGCTTAAGCCTGCAATTGACCCGCCCGCGCCTGCAGCATCTCCGGTGCGCACTCCTGGGTCCCGCGCCGCGGACGACGCAAACAGCGTCGACTGCGACGAAGCAAGCTCTACGTTGGAAAAGAAACCGATCGCCGCCAGCGATGCCACCAGCGGCACAACCACCACTCTACGCTTCATAGTCGCTACTCCCGTACGACCAGCAATATGAGCAGCGAGATGAACCGCGATCTCGTGCTCAGCGTTTAGAAGGTGATTTTTTGTTTTGAAGCGTAATTTTTTATTGGGAGCTGATAGCCATTATTGACGAAGTTACATTCCGGTCAACAAAAAATTCCATCAAGTTCGAAAAAATCTTTCGCACGGAGGTGCGGCCGCCAATTATGGCGCCGCAGCATCCGAGCGCTACACCCTTGAAGACAGGACAACAGGATAAATAGACGCCTGCGCGGCAGCGGTTCGTGCGTATCCCGGCTCCGGGCCGGACTTCAGGTGCGGGTTCAGCGGACCGCGGCGCGCCTGACCGCTTCGGCGATGGCGCTCGCCGCGGTCTCGATCGCCTCGCGCGGCTCGCCCTCGACCATTACGCGCAGCACCGGCTCGGTGCCGGAGGGCCGCAGCAGCACGCGCCCGCGGCCGTTGAGCGAGTGCTCGGCGGCCGTCTGCGCTTGCCCGATCGCGCTGTGCTTTTTCAGGTCGAAGCCGCGCGGAACCTCGACGTTGATCAGGACCTGGGGATACATCACCAGATCGGCGGTCAATTCGGCGAGCGACGCGCCCGATTCGCGCATGGCGCGCAGCACCTGCAGCGCCGATACGATGCCGTCGCCGGTGGTGTGCTTGTCGAGGCAGATGATATGCCCCGAGTTCTCGCCGCCGAGCTGCCAGCCCTTCTCGCGCATCAGCTCGAGCACATAGCGATCGCCGACCTTGGCGCGGCCGAAGCCGATGCCGAGCCGCTGCATCGCATTCTCGAACGCGAGGTTCGTCATCACCGTGCCCGCCACGCCGGCGACTTTCTCCTTCGTCGCGCGGTGCTTCGCGACCGCATAGAGAAGCTGGTCGCCGTCGTACGCGCGCCCGGCCGCATCCACGATCAGCACCCGGTCGCCGTCGCCGTCGAGCGCCACGCCGAGATCCGCCTTCTGCGCGGCGATCTCCCGGATCATGTTTTTCGGGGAGGTGGCGCCGAACCCCTCGTTGATGTTCATGCCGTCGGGCTTGACGCCGATCGGCGCGACTTCGGCGCCGAGCTCGTGGAACACGCTCGGCGCGATGGCATAGGCGGCGCCGTGCGCGCAGTCCACGACGATCTTCATGCCCTTCAGGTCGAGCTCGTTCGGGAAGGTGGACTTGCAGAACTCGATGTAGCGCGAGCCGGCGTCCTCGCGCCGGCGCACCTTGCCGAGCGCGGCCGCCTGGTTGCAGCCCATCGCCTTGTCCATCTCCGCCTCGATGGCGGCCTCGGTCTCGTCGGGGAGCTTGAAGCCGTCGCCGGAGAAGAATTTGATGCCGTTGTCGGGATACGGATTGTGCGAGGCGCTGATGACCACGCCCGCGGAGAGGCGCAGCGCGCGCGTGAGATAGGCAACCGCCGGCGTCGGCACCGGGCCCGTCATGTGCACGTCGACGCCCGCCGCGGAGAAGCCCGCCTCCAGGGCCGACTCCACCATGTAGCCGGAGATGCGCGTGTCCTTGCCGATGAGGACCGCCGGATGCCTGTCCTTGCCGGAGAGGACTTTCCCCGCCGCATAGCCCAGACGCATGACGAAATCCGGCGTCATCGGACTCTTGCCGACGGTGCCGCGCACGCCGTCCGTGCCGAAGTACTTGCGTGACATTCTGTTAAGCCGCTCCTTTGTACGCCTGCCAGATCGCTACGACGTCCCGGGTTTCCTTCACGTCGTGCACCCTCAGTATTGTGGCCCCAGCCTGCAAGGAGAGCAAAGCCATGGCCAGGCTCGCCGGCAGGCGCTCCTCCGCCGGCCGGCCGGTCATCTTCCCCAGCGACGACTTGCGCGACCAGCCCGCCAGAACCGGCACTTTCATCGAGGAGAGCGCCGAAAGGTGCTTCAGGAGGGTCAGGTTGTGCTCCAGGGTCTTGCCGAAGCCGAAGCCCGGGTCCGCCACGATGCGCTCGCGGGCGATGCCGGCGGCTTGCGCCGCTTCGATTCTGTTCTTCAGGAAGCCGGCGACTTCCGCCACCACGTCATCGTAGTGAGGCGCCTGTTGCATCGTCGCCGGCTCGCCTTTCATGTGCATGAGGCAAACGGCGCACTGGCTCGCCGCTACGATCTCGAGGGCGCCGGGGGCTTTCAGGGCGTCGATGTCGTTGATCATCGACGCCCCAGCCTTCAGCGACTCCTGCATGACCTCCGGACGCCTGGTATCGATGGAAATCGGTTTTTTCAGGTCTTTCAGCCCCTCCAGAACAGGAAGCACTCTGTCCAATTCCTGTTGCGCGGAAACAGGGAGGGCACCGGGTCTACTCGACTCCCCGCCGATATCCACGATATCGGCCCCGTCCTCCACGAGACCGAGAGCGTGGGAAACGGCAGACTTCGTGTCGAAAAAGCGGCCGCCGTCGGAGAAAGAATCGGGCGTGACGTTGACCACCCCCATGATCAACGGACGGTCCAAGGGCACGGAGTACTTCCCGCACCGTAGGACCATCGAAACGGACTTTTCTAGAAAACCGGGCTAAGCCGCGGGCGTCGGCGCGGTGGCGCCCTCGGCGCCGCCGGGACTGACGGGGGGCTTCGAGGGGGCGTGCGAGCCGCTCGGCTTGGGCGGCCGCGGCGGCTTGCCGGACATGATGTCGCCGATCTGGTCGGCGTCGAGCGTTTCCCACTCGAGCAGCGCCTTGGTCATCGCCTCCACCTTGTCGCGATTCTCTTCCAGCAGCTTGCGCGCGAGGCGGTATTGCACGTCGATGATGCGCCGGATCTCGGCGTCGACCTTCTGCATGGTCGCTTCCGACACGTTCTTGTGCGTGGTGATCGAGCGCCCGAGGAACACCTCGCCCTCGTTCTCGCCGTAGACCATCGGCCCGAGCTCGTCGGACATGCCCCACTGCGTCACCATGCGGCGCGCGATCTCGGTCGCGCGCTCGAAGTCGTTCGCGGCGCCGGTGGTCATCTGGTTCATGAACAGCTCCTCGGCGATGCGGCCGCCGAAAAGCACCGCGATCATGTTGAGGAGGCGGTCGCGGTCCTGGCTGTAGCGGTCCTCGGTCGGCAGCTGCATCGTGACGCCGAGCGCGCGGCCGCGCGGGATGACGGTCACCTTGTGCACCGGATCGGTCTTCGGCAGCAGGCGTGCCACGATCGTGTGGCCGGACTCGTGGTAGGCGGTGTTGCGGCGCTCTTCCTCGGGCATCACCATCGAGCGGCGCTCGGCGCCCATGATGATCTTGTCCTTGGCGCCCTCGAAATCTTCCATGTCGACCAGACGCTTGCTCTTGCGCGCGGCGAACAGCGCCGCCTCGTTCACCAGGTTCGCGAGGTCCGCACCGGAAAACCCGGGGCAGCCGCGCGCGATGATGTCGGGCTTCACGTCCGGCGCGATGGGAACCTTGCGCATGTGAACCTTCAGGATCTCCTCACGGCCGCGGATATCGGGCAGCGGCACTACGACCTGGCGATCGAAGCGGCCCGGACGCAGCAGCGCCGGGTCGAGGACGTCGGGGCGGTTGGTCGCGGCTATGACGATCACGCCGACAGAGGCTTCGAAGCCGTCCATCTCGACCAGCAGCTGGTTCAGCGTCTGCTCGCGCTCGTCGTTGCCGCCGCCGAGGCCCGCGCCGCGCTGGCGGCCGACCGCGTCGATCTCGTCGATGAACACGATGCACGGGGAGTGCTTCTTCGCCTGCTCGAACATGTCGCGCACGCGCGCGGCGCCGACGCCGACGAACATCTCCACGAAATCGGAGCCGGAGATCGAGAAGAACGGCACTTTTGCTTCCCCTGCTATCGCACGTGCGAGGAGCGTCTTGCCGGTGCCGGGTGCACCCACCATCAGCACGCCGCGCGGAATCCTGCCGCCGAGCTTCTGGAACTTGGTCGGATCGCGGAGGAAGTCGACCAGCTCGGCCACCTCCTCTTTCGCCTCCTCGCAGCCGGCGACGTCGGCGAAGGTGACGGTGTTGGTCGATTCGTCGAGCATGCGCGCCCGCGACTTGCCGAACGAGAACGCGCCGCCGCGGCCGCCGCCCTGCATCTGGCGCATGAAGAAGATCCACACGCCGATGAGCAGCAGCATCGGGAACCAGGAAACGAAGATGTTCATCAGGAGCGACGGCTCCTCCTCGGGCTTGGCCTCGACCTTCACGCCGTACTTGAGAAGATCGGAGACGAGCCAGATGTCGAGCATGCCGGGCGAATAGCTGGTGACCCGCTTGCCCTCGGAGGTGACCGCCTTGAGCTGCCGGCCCTCGATGGTGACCTTGGCGATGCGTCCCGCCTTCACCTCCTCGAGGAACTGCGAATATTCGAGCGGCGCCTGCGCCGCCTGGCGGGTATTGAACTGGTTGAACACGGTCATCAAGACAAGCCCGATGACGAGCCAGATGACCAGGTTCTTCAGCATATTGTTCAAGGGCTTAACTCCTAAGAGCTGCGGGAGGGCGAAACGACGATGTTACGCCGTTTTCGCAGGGCACAACAGGCCGCGGGCGACGACATAAGTCTCGTTCGATTCCCCCCGGGAAGCTGTGGGTTTGACCACCTTAACTTTTCCAAAGCACTCCTTCAATCGCGCCACGAGGTCTTCGAACGCCTCGCCCTGAAAGGCTTTGACAACGAAAACGCCGTCCGGCTTCAATGCCTTGCCGCAAAAATCGATCGCCCCGAGCGCGAGATCGAGCGAGCGCGCCTGATCGACGTTCGGGATTCCCGACAAATTCGGCGACAGATCGGAAAGGACCACGTCGGCCTGCCCGCCCTTCAGCGCTCCGATGAGACTTTGTTCTCGGAAATCGGCCTTGAGCACCGTTACCCCTGGTATTGGGGCGATCTGCACGAGATCAACCGCAATAACGCGCCCGGCGGGCTTCACCCGCTGCGAGGCGACCTGGGACCACCCGCCCGGCGCCGCACCAAGATCGATCACCACCGCGCCGGACCTGAACAGCTTTTCCCGCTCGTTGATCTCGAGGAGCTTGAAAGCGGCCCGCGAGCGGTAGCCCTGCTCCTTCGCCATGCGAACATAGGGGTCCGTAACATGCCGCCGCAGCCATTGCTTGCTGGACTTCGCCATAGCGCGGCATATTAGTCTCCCTATGACTCCCCAAGAAAAAAAACTCCTCAAGGCGCAGGCCCACAACCTCAACCCGATCGTCGTCATCGGCGCCAAGGGGCTGACCGATGCGGTGATCGCCGAGATCGACTTCGCCCTGAAAGCGCACGAGCTCATCAAGGTGCGCGCCGGCACGATGGACAGGCACGAGCGGGCTGAGGCATTTTCGGCGATCTGCGAGCGCACCGGCGCCGAGCCCGTGCAGCACGTGGGCAAGGTGTTCGTCATCTACAGGAAGAAACCCGACGAATGAAAGGCATGCTCAAGCTCGAAGAGCTGCGCGACCTGGTCGCGAAGGGCGGAATCGAGACCGTCGTCGCCGGCTTCACCGACCACTACGGCCGCCTGCTCGGCAAGCGCTTCGACGCCGAGATGTTCGTCGACAACGTGATCAAGGATGGCGGCCACGCCTGCGACTATCTTCTGACCGTCGACATGGAGATGGAGCCGGTCCCGGGCTACAAATTCGCCAACTGGGAGCTCGGCTATGGCGACTTCCACATGGTTCCCGACCTGGCGACGCTGCGCGTCGCGAGCTGGCTCGACAAGACGGCGTTCGTGATCTGCGATATCAAGGACGAGAAGACGCACGGCCTGGTGGAGGTGGCACCTCGCTCTATTCTTAGAAAACAACTGGAAAAAGCGAAAGAAACCGGGTATCAAAGCTTCACGGCAACCGAGCTCGAGCACTACCTTTTTCGCACCAGCTATCGCGACGCGGCGAAAAGCGGCTTCCGCGATCTCGAGCCGGCGGGCTGGTATCTCGAGGACTACCACATCCTCCAGGGCACCCGCACCGAGGATTTCCACGCCGCCGCCCGGCGCCACCTCAAGCACTCCGGCGTGCCGGTCGAGACTTCGAAGGGCGAATGGGGCAAGGGCCAGCACGAGGTGAACGTGCGCTACGCGGAGGCGCTCGAGATGGCCGATCGCCACGTCGTGTTCAAGCAGTGCCTGAAGGAGCTCGCCGACGCCGCGGGCCTGAGCCTCACCTTCATGGCGAAGCCGTTCCACGGCCAGGCGGGCTCGAGCTGCCACATCCACTTCAGCCTGTGGCGCGACGGCAAGAACGTCTTCGAAAAAGGCGGCGAGCTCTTCCGCTGGTTCCTCGGCGGCTGGATGGCGCGCGTGCCCGAGCTGATGGTTTTCTACGCGCCCACGGTGAACTCCTACAAGCGCTATGTCGACGCCTCGTGGGCCCCGACGCGGCTCGCGTGGAGCTACGACAACCGCACCGCGGGCTTCCGCGTCGTCGGCGACGGCCCCGGCATGCGCATCGAGTGCCGCATTCCCGGCGCCGATTGCAATCCCTACCTCGCTTTTGCCGCCGCGCTCGCCTCGGGCCTCGACGGCATATCGAACAGGACCGAGCCGCCTGAGGCTTTCGTCGGCGACGTATATTCGGCGAAAAACCTCGCGAGGGTACCGGGCACGCTGGCCGAGGCCGCTGCGCTTTTTTCCAAAAGTGCTTTTGCAAAAAAGGCTTTCGGGGAATCGGTGGTCGAGCACTACTCGCACTTCTTCCATACCGAGATGGCCGCCTTCAACGCCGCGGTCACCGACTGGGAGCGCAACCGGTATTTCGAAAGAATCTAAGAAATAAAAAGGGCAAACGAGAGGATGCAATGAGACTCAAGGACAAAGTCGCCCTGATCACGGGCGCGGGTAGCGGCATCGGCCGCGAGGCGGCGCTGCTGTTCGCGAAAGAGGGCGCGGAGATCGTGGCGGTTGACGTCAACGAAAAAGCGGCGCAGGAAACGGCTGCGCTGATCGGCAGCAAGGCGATTCATGTTCGCGCCGATGTGTCGAAGGCGGCCGACTGCGAGCGCATGGTCCGGGAAGCGGAAAAGGCGTTCGGCAAGCTCAACGTCCTGTTCAACAACGCCGGCATCATGCACGCGAAGGACGACGACGCCGTCTCCACCGACGAGGCGATCTGGGATCTGACGCTGGACATCAACGCGAAAGGCGTCTTCCTCGGCTGCAAGTACGGCATCCCCGCGCTGAAGCGCGCCGGGGGCGGCTCGGTAATCAACACCGCCTCGTTCGTCGCGCTGCTCGGCGCCGCGACGCCGCAGATCGCCTACACCGCCAGCAAGGGCGCGGTGCTCGCGATGACTCGCGAGCTCGCCGTGATCCACGCGCGCCAGAACATCCGCGTGAACGCGCTGTGCCCCGGACCGCTCAAGACCGAATTGCTGATGAGCTTCCTCAACACGGAAGCGAAGAAGCAGCGCCGCCTGGTGCATGTGCCGATGGGCCGCTTCGGCGAGGCGAAGGAAATCGCCCAGGCGGCCCTCTACCTCGCCTCGGACGAATCTTCCTATGTGACCGGCACGGACTTCCTGGTCGATGGCGGCATCACCGCCGCGTACGTCACGCCGGAATGAGGATCAGCGTGCGCTTCATTCCGCCTTCGCCCCGGTCTCCTTTGCGAGCCTCGACCACTTCGCGATCTCGGCTTTCATGAACGCGCCGAACTGCTCGCGCGAGCCGCCGACCGGCATGAAGGCGAGCGCGGCCAGCCGGTCCTTCACCTCCGGGCTCGCCAGCATCTTCGCCACTTCCGCGTTGAGCCGGTCGAGAATCGCCGCCGGGGTCTTCGCCGGCGCGGCGAGCCCGATCCAGCCCACCGACTCGAAGCCCGGATAGCCCTGCTCCGCGATCGTCGGCACCTCGGGAGCGAAGGGCGAGCGCTGCGCCGAGGCGACGCCGAGCGCGCGCAGCTTTCCCGATTTCAGATGCGCGAGCAGGCCCGGGATCGTGTCCGACATCGCGGCGATGTTGCCGCCGATGATCTGCGCCTGCGCCTCGGCGGCGCCCTTGAAGGGGATGTGATTGAGCCGGATGCCCGCGGCCGCCTGCAACGCCTCCATGGTGAGGTGGCTGGTCGAGCCGTTGCCGAGCGAGCCATAGTCGATCACGCCAGGCTTTGCCTTAGCTCCTGAAACAAAGTCCTTCAAGCTTCGGTAGGGCTGCGGCGCGCCCACCACGATCATCTGCGGCGTAAGCGCAATGTTCGCGATCGGCTCGAAATCCCGTACCGGGTCGTACGGCAGTCTCGCGTAGACCGCCGGATTGATACCGAAGGGGCCGCTCCCGGCCATCGCCAGCGTGTAGCCGTCGGGTGCCGCGTTCTTCGCCGCCTCGGTGCCGATGATGCCGCCCGCGCCGGGCTTGTTCTCCACCACGAATGCCTGGCCGAGCGACTTCGTGAGCTGGTCCGCGACGACGCGCCCGAGGATATCGGTGGCCGAGCCGGGTGTGAACGGCACGATGATCTTCACCGACCTGGCGGGGTACTGCGCGAGCGCCGGGCCCGCCGCGAGGAGCAACGCCGCCAGGAGCACGCCGCATAGCCGCTTCATGCGAAACATTCTGCCACTAGAATCCGACCCCATGAAACGCCGCCTGCAACGCACGATCAGCCCCGCCGATGGATCCGTGTACGTCGAGCGCGAGCTCGCTTCCGCTTCTGTCATCGAAACCACTCTTTCCAGGGGAGCTCGTTCCCAGAAAAAATGGAAGACCGTGCCCGTCGCCGAGCGCGCCGCGATCTGCCGCCGGATGGCGGCCTGGTGCGTCGAGCGCGCCGACGAGCTCGGCAAGGAGCTCGCCTGGCAGATGGGCCGCCCGATCGCGCAAAGCCCCGGCGAGATCCGCCGCGGCTTCGCCGAGCGGGTCGCTTACATGGCGTCCATAGCCGAGGAATCTCTCAAGAATATTCCCCTGGAAGAAAAGGAAGGATTCCGCCGCTTTATCCAGCGCGAGCCCCTCGGGGTCGTCCTCGTCGTCGCGCCGTGGAACTATCCGTGGCTCACGTCGGTGAATGCGATCGTCCCGGCGCTCCTCGCGGGCAATGCCGTGATTCTCAAAATGGCGGCGCAGACCCCGCTGGTCGCCGAGCGCTACGCCAAGGCATTCAAGGCGGCCGGCCTGCCCGACGGTGTTTTCCAGTTTCTGAACCTCGATCATGACCAGGTCGCGCGCACGATCCGCGACCCGCGCATCGGCTTCGTCGCCTTCACCGGCTCGGTGGGCGGCGGCCACGCCGTGCAGAGCGCCGCGGCGCAGCGCTTCGTCGCCACCGGCCTCGAGCTGGGCGGCAAGGATCCGGCGTATGTGCGGGCCGACGCACCGTTCGCCGCGACGGTGGAGAACCTGGTCGACGGCGCGTTTTTCAACTCCGGGCAATCGTGCTGCGGCGTCGAGCGCATTTATGTTGAAAGGAAAGTGTTCAAGCCGTTCGTGGAAGCATTCGTTGATCTGACCAGGCAATACAGGCTAGGAAACCCCCTCGATCCGCAAACCACGCTGGGTCCGATGGTTCGGACCTCCGCGGCCGGCATGGTTCGTCAGCAAACGAAGCAGGCAATCCGCAGGGGCGCAAAGGCCCTCATAGATCGAAAGACATTTCAAGCCGACAGGGAAAACACGCCATACCTCGCGCCGCAGGTGCTCATCGACGTGGATCACGATATGGCGCTCATGACCGAGGAGAGCTTCGGCCCGGTCATCGGCATCATGCCGGTCAGGAGCGACGAGGAGGCCATCACCCTGATGAACGACAGCCGCTACGGCCTGACCGCGTCGATCTGGACGGCCGACGCCGACGCCGCGCTGCGCATCGGCGAGCGCGTCGAGACCGGGACCTGGTACATGAACCGCTGCGACTACCTCGATCCCGCGCTCGCCTGGACCGGCGTCAAGGACTCGGGGCGCGGCTGCACGCTGTCGCGCCTTGGGCTGGAGACTTTCACCCGGCCGAAATCGTTTCATCTGCGCCTCGGCTTCTAGGCATGGACAAGCGCAAGCGCATCGTCCTGATCGCGCACGACCGGCTGAAGCCGGCGCTGGTGGACTGGGCGCGCGGCCACATCGAGCTGCTACGGCAGCACGAGCTCTACGCCACCGGCACCACGGGAAGCAGGATCGCGAAGGAGCTCGGCCTCGAGGTGACGCGCTTCCTGAGCGGCCCGCTGGGCGGTGACCAGCAAGTCGGCGCCAGGATCGCCGAGCGTGCCATCGACCTGATGATTTTCTTCTGGGATCCGCTCGAGCCGCAGCCGCACGACGTCGACGTGAAAGCGCTGCTGCGCATCGCGGTGCTCTACGACATCCCTATCGCCAACAACCCCGCTTCGGCGGACTTCCTGATTTCCTCACCCCTGATGGGCAAGGCTTACGAGAAGAAAAATTCGGACTACTCGTAGCGGACGTCGATGATCTCGTAGCGCTTGATGCCGCCGGGCGTCTTGACCTCGACGTTTTCGCCTGCCTCTTTGCCGATGAGCGCGCGCGCGATGGGCGAGCTCACGGAGATCCGGCCTTCCTTGATGTCGGACTCGTCCTCGCCGACGATCTGGTAAGTCGCTTTCTGCCCCTCGCCGTCCTCGACGTCGACGGTGGCGCCGAACACACAGCGGCCGTCCGCCGCGACCAGCTTGGGCTCGATCACCTGCGCGTTGGCGAGCTTCGCCTCGATGTCCGAGATGCGCGCCTCGATGAACCCCTGCCGGTCGCGCGCCGTGTCGTATTCGGCGTTCTCCGACAGATCGCCGTGCGCGCGCGCCTCCGCGATGGCCTGGATGACGTTGGGGCGCTCGACGGTCTTGAGCCGCTGCAGCTCCGAGCGCAGCAGCTCGGCGCCGCGCTTGGTCATTGGGGTGTTGGGCATGGTTAGGAGATCGCCGAAGAGCTGTGGGTGGGGACCGCGGCGCCTGGCCCGGCCGAAGTGTCCGACTGTCCATGCCGCAGCCTTGCGTGCAGATCCTGCAGGCGGTACGGCTCGAGCTGCTCGAGATGCTTCATGCCGGCGCAGGCCGCTCTGGCGCCGGCGACGGTGGTGTAGTAGGTGACGCGGCGGGCCAGCGCCGTGGTGCGGATCGCGCGCGAGTCGGAATTCGCGGTGCGCGTCTCATCGGTGGTGTTGACGATGAAGCTCACCTCGCCATTCTTGATCATATCGACGATGTGCGGGCGCCCTTCGGCCACCTTGTTCACAGGAGTCACCGCCATGCCGTGCGATTTCAGCACCCCGGCAGTCCCGCGCGTGGCGAGCAGCGTGAAGCCGAGGTCGAGCAGGTCGCGCGCGATGTGCACCGCCGCGACTTTGTCGCCGTCGCGCACGCTGATGAAGGCGCGGCCGCCCTGCGGCAGCTTCACGCCGGCGGCGAGCTGGGATTTCACGAAGGCCTCGCCGAAAGTATCGCCGACGCCCATCACTTCCCCGGTCGACTTCATCTCGGGCCCGAGAATGGTGTCGACGCCGGGAAACTTGGCGAACGGGAAAACCGCTTCCTTGACCGAGAAGTACGGCGGCGTGACCTCCTCCGTGCAGCCCTGCTCTTTCAGGCTCTTTCCCGCCATGACCCGTGCGCCGATCATGGCGAGCGGCAGGGCCGTGGCTTTCGAGACGTAGGGCACGGTGCGCGACGCGCGCGGATTCACTTCCAGCACGAACACGCGCCCGGCCTGGATCGCATACTGCACGTTCATGAGGCCGAGCACCTTGAGCGACTTCGCCAGCACCTCGGTCTGGCGGCGCAGCTCGCGCTCGACGTGGGCGGCCATGGAATGCGGCGGCAGGCAGCAGGCGGCGTCGCCCGAATGCACGCCGGCCTGCTCGACGTGCTCCATGATGCCGCCGATCAGGACCTGCTTGCCGTCGCACACGCAGTCGACGTCGACCTCGGTCGCATCGGAGAGGTAGCGGTCGATGAGCACCGGCGAATCGTTCGAGACTTTCACCGCCTCGCGCATGTAGCGCTCGAGGTCCGCCTTCCAGTGCACGATCTCCATGGCGCGGCCGCCGAGCACGTAGCTCGGGCGCACCACCACCGGATAGCCGATCTCCTCGGCGAGCTTCACCGCGTCGGCGGCCGAGCGCGCGGTGCGGTTGGGCGGCTGCAGCAGCTTCAGCTTCGTCACGAGCTTCTGGAAGCGCTCGCGGTCTTCGGCGATGTCGATCGAGTCGGCGCTGGTGCCGATGATCGGCACGCCCGCCTGCGCGAGATCGCGCGCCAGCTTGAGCGGCGTCTGCCCGCCGTATTGCACGATCACGCCCCAGGGCTTTTCCTTGTCGACGATCTCGAGCACGTCCTCGAGCGTGAGCGGCTCGAAGTAGAGGCGGTCCGAGGTGTCGTAGTCGGTCGACACCGTCTCGGGGTTGCAGTTGACCATGATGGTCTCGAAGCCGTCCTCGCGCAGCGCGAGCGCCGCGTGCACGCAGCAGTAGTCGAACTCGATCCCTTGGCCGATGCGGTTGGGGCCGCCGCCGAGCACCATGATCTTCTTCCGGCTGGTCGGCTCGGCCTCGCACTCGTCCTCGTAGGTCGAGTACAGGTACGCGGTCTTGGTCTCGAACTCGGCGGCGCAGGTGTCGACCCGCTTGTAGACGGGACGGATGCCCAGCGCGTGTCTTTTTTGCCTTACCAGTTGTTCTTTCGTATTGAAAAGATAGGCGAGGCGCCGGTCCGAGAAGCCCCGGCGCTTCAGATCGAAAAGCTTGTCCTTCGAGACATCCTCGAGCTTCGTGTCGTCCAGCTCCATCTCGAGCTCGACGATCTGCTTGATCTGGTCGAGGAACCACGGGTCGATGTGCGTGAGGCGCTGCACTTCCTCCAGCGTGAAGCCGTTCTCGAAGGCGTCGCCCACGTACCAGATGCGCTCCGGGCCGGGCTCGCCAAGCTCGCGCTCGATGGTCTCGCGGTCGGTGGTGCGCTGGTTGAGGCCGTCGACGCCGATCTCGAGGCCGCGCAGCGCCTTCTGGAACGATTCCTGGAAGGTGCGGCCGATCGCCATCACCTCGCCCACCGATTTCATCTGCGTGGTGAGCCGGTCGTTCGCCTGCGGGAACTTCTCGAACGCGAAGCGCGGCACCTTGGTCACCACGTAGTCGATGGCCGGCTCGAAGGACGCCGGCGTGGCCCCGCCGGTGACCTCGTTCGCGATCTCGTCGAGCGTATAGCCCACCGCGAGCTTCGCCGCCACCTTCGCGATCGGGAAGCCGGTCGCCTTCGACGCGAGCGCGCTCGAGCGCGACACGCGCGGATTCATCTCGATCACCACCATGCGGCCGTCGTCCGGGTTGATCGCGAACTGCACGTTCGAGCCGCCGGTGTCGACGCCGATCTCGCGCAGCACCGCGATCGAGGCGTCCCGCAATACCTGGTATTCCTTGTCGGTGAGCGTCTGCGACGGCGCCACCGTGATCGAGTCGCCGGTGTGCACGCCCATCGGATCGAGGTTCTCGATCGAGCAGACGATGATGCAGTTGTCCGCCTTGTCGCGAACCACCTCCATCTCGAATTCCTTCCAGCCGATGAGCGACTCCTCGATCAAGAGCTCCTTGGTCGGGGACGCGTCGAGGCCGCGCTCGCAGATGGCGACGAATTCCTCGCGGTTGTACGCGATGCCGCCGCCGGTTCCCGCCAGCGTGAACGAAGGCCGGATCACCACCGGATAGCCGAGCGCCGACTGGACCTGCAGCGCTTCCTCCATCGAATGCGCGAGGGCGGAGCGCGCCGACGCGAGCCCGATGCGCGTCATGGCCTTCTTGAATTTCTCGCGGTCCTCGGCCTTGTCGATCGCCTCGCGCGAGGCGCCGATCATCTCCACGCCGAATTTCTCGAGCACGCCTTCGCGGGCGAGGTCGAGCGCGCAGTTGAGCGCCGTCTGCCCGCCCATCGTCGGCAGCAGCGCGTCCGGGCGCTCCTTCTCGATGACGCGCGCCACCACCTGCCAGGTGATCGGCTCGATGTAGGTCGCGTCCGCCATCTTAGGGTCGGTCATGATGGTGGCCGGGTTGGAGTTCACCAGCACCACCCGGTAGCCTTCCGCGCGCAGCGCCTTGCAAGCCTGCGCGCCCGAATAGTCGAACTCGCAAGCCTGCCCGATCACGATCGGCCCGGCGCCGATGATCAGGATGGATTTAAGGTCGGTGCGCTTTGGCATTCTGCGCGGAAGCTACGGCTTCGGTTCCATCATGGACGCGAAGCGATCGAACAGATAGCCGATGTCGTGCGGCCCCGGGCTCGCTTCCGGGTGTCCCTGAAAACAGAACGCCGGCCGGTCGGTCCTTGCCAGGCCCTGAAGCGAGCCGTCGAAGAGCGACATGTGCGTCACTTTCAAATTTTTCCCAATACTGGAAGGGTCAACTGCAAATCCATGGTTCTGGCTGGTGATCACGACCTTGCCGCTGTCCAGATCCTTCACCGGGTGGTTCGCGCCATGGTGGCCGAACTTCATCTTCAGCGTCTTCGCGCCCGAAGCGAGCCCCATCAGCTGGTGGCCGAGGCAGATTCCGAACATCGGAATGCGCGTCGCGTCGAGGATCTCGCCGATCGCCTCGATGGCGTAGTCGCAGGGCTCGGGATCGCCCGGGCCGTTTGCGAGGAACACGCCGTCCGGCTTCATTTTCAGAACATCCTTCGCCGGCGTCTGTGCGGGCAATACCGTAATGCGGAGACCGCGGTCGGCGAGCATGCGCAGGATATTGCGCTTGATGCCGTAGTCGTAAGCCACGACGTGGAAGCGCGGATTCTCGCCGCGGCGGAAACCTTTGCCCGGCACCCAGGTGCCCTCGGTCCATTCGTAGGGGCTTTGCGTGCTGACGACCTTCGCGAGATCCATTCCGGCCAGCCCGGGAAAAGCTTTCGCTTTCGAAAGCGCGAGGTCGACATCGACGTCGCCCGGCCCGCCTTTCACCGCAACGAGGCAGCCGTTCTGGGCGCCTTTGCTGCGCAGGATGCGCGTCAGCTTGCGGGTATCGATGTCCGCGATTCCGACGATCCCGTTTTCTTCCAGGTACGAGCCGAGGTCCTTGCGGGCGCGCCAGCTCGAATGCAGCCGCGGCAGGTCGCGCACGACGAGGCCCGCGGCATGCACGCGCGCGGCTTCCTCGTCTTCCTGGTTCACGCCGGTGTTGCCGATGTGCGGGTAGGTCAGGGTGACGATCTGCCGGCAGTAGGAGGGATCCGTGAGGATCTCCTGGTACCCCGTCATCGCCGTGTTGAAGACGACCTCCCCGACCGTGGCTCCGGGGGCGCCGATGGCGCGGCCGCGGAACACCGATCCGTCGGCGAGAGCGAGCACGGCGGCGTCAGTTTTGGCAGTCATCTCGAGGCGGATGCGAAAAGCGGGAAAGGCTCTCGCCCCTCCCGCTCGATTGAAGCGAGGATTATACGCGCGTCGCCTATTCAGGCCAAGAGCCGAACATCCAAAATCAACTACTTTGCTTCAGGCAAAGGGCGTGGCATCCAAATCGGCAATCATTTCAAGCCAAGGACGTCGAACATGTCGTACAAGCCCGCCGGCCGGCCGGGCAGCCACTTCGCCGCGCGCACCGCGCCGCCGGCATAGGTCGAGCGGCTTTGCGAGCGGACGGCGAGCTCCAGGCGCTCGCCGGCGCCGAGGAAGAGCACCGTGTGCTCGCCGACCACATCGCCGCCCCGGATCGCATGGAAGCCGATCTGCTTCGCCGGCCGCTCGCCGGTGTCGCCGTGGCGGCCGTGCGTGGCGGCCGCGGGAAGATCGGTTTTCAGCGCGGAAGCAATGAGCTCGCCCAGCTTGAGCGCCGTGCCGGACGGAGCGTCGACCTTGTGCCGGTGATGCGCCTCGATGATCTCGACATCGTAGCCTTCGCCGAGCGCGCGGGCCGCGGTCTCGACGATCCTGAAAAGCACGTTCACCCCGACGGCGAAATTGGGCGACATGACGATCGGAATCTTTTTCGCCGCCTCGAAAATTCTTTTCTTCTCGGCTTCCGAGAGACCCGTGGTGCCGATCACCATCGCCCGCGATTGCTTCAGGCAAGCGTCGAGGTGCTTCATCGTCCCTTCGGGCCGGGTGAAATCGATGAGCACGTCGGCGGCGCCGACCGCCGCGGCGATGTCCGAGCCGATCTTCACGCCGGCCGCCGCCTGGCCGATGGACGGGCTGCCCGCGACTTCGAGCGCTGCGGCGAGCGTCGCTCCGCCGTCGGCCTGGATCGCCTCGATCAGCGCGCGCCCCATGCGCCCGCCCGCGCCCGCGACCGCGAGCTTCACTTCGGCTCGCCCTGGGCCGCGACGATGTCGCCGTCGAGGCGCGTCAGCTTGCCGTCGTCGAAGAACACCGTGAGCCTGCGCTGCTCGCGCTTGCCGGCCTGGTTCTCGTGCCAGTACAGATAGTCCCACCGGTCGGCGTGGAAAATATCGGTCAGCAGCGGCGTGCCGAGGACGGCCCGGACCTGCTCCTTGGTCATCCCCGGCTTCACCTGCGCCACCATTTCCTGCGTGACGAAGTTGCCCTGCTGGATGTCGATCTTGTAGGGCGTGACGCCCGGAATGCGCGGCACGCCGCAGCCCGCGAGCAGGGCGCAAAACGCGGCGAGTACGGCGAGGCGGGGTCGGTGCATGGGCATATAATGACAGCCGATGAGCAAAGCTCAAAGTCGATGAGCATCGTTCGTACTTCGATGAACGCCGTTCACACCGTTCGATGAGCCCCGTTCAGAGCCTTAAGGACAGCGGCCTCAAGGCCACGCTTCCGCGCCGCAAGATTCTCGAGCTGTTCGAATCGAGCAAGGTCCGCCATCTTTCCGCCGAGGACGTCTACAAGGCGCTCATCACGGAAGGCATCGACGTCGGCCTCGCCACGGTGTACCGGGTGCTCACGCAATTCGAGCAGGCCGGGCTGCTGTCGCGCCAGCATTTCGAGACCGGCAAGGCGGTGTTCGAGCTGAACCAGGGCGGCCACCACGACCACCTGGTATGCCTGCAGTGCGGCCGCGTCGAGGAGTTCTACGACACGGACATCGAGAAGCGCCAGAACAAAGTGGCAAAGGAGCGCGGCTTCCTGCTGCGCGGCCACTCGCTCGCGATGTACGCCGATTGCACCAAGAAGGACTGCCCCTACCGGCCGGTGGCGCCGTAGGTCGGCCGCTTCCTCCTACAACTCGACGCGGACGCCCAAAGCCAGTGGAAACATGCCCGAAATGCGGCACCCGATTCAATCCGCCCGAAGCGGGCGGCGGGTATGCGACGCTGACGATACTGAGGGGCGGCGCCCTCGATACGAAAGTCCGCTGCCTCGACTGCGGCCACGTGTTCCAGCCGCGGGGCGGGTTGATCGGGCCTCGTATCCTGAAGTTCGTCATCGGCTCGTTTGTCGCGATCGCCGTGGTCGTGCTCATGTATGTGCTGGTGTTCAAGCCGCTCGTGCATGCGCAAGGCTTTCCCGTCAGGCCCGTGACGGTGGTCGTGCCCTTCCCGCCCGGCGGCAGCGCCGACTTCCTTGCGCGCGTGCTCGCCGATCCGCTGGGCGAGCGCTGGGGCAAGCCGCTGCTGGTCGCCAACCGGCCGGGCGCCGGCACGGTCATCGGCACCGAGTCCGTCGCAAAGGCGCCGGGCGACGGCCATACCCTTCTTGTGAACGCGGCAAGCTTCGTCATCAACGCCGCGGTGCGCCCGAACCTTCCGTACGACATCCTCCGGGACTTCGCGCCGGTGACGCTCCTCGTCTATTCGCCGCAGGTCTTCGTGGTGAATTCGTCCTCGCCCATAAAAACGCTGCAGGATCTCCTGGCAGCGGCGCGCGCGAAGCCCGGCCAGCTCAGCTACGCCACCGTCGGCCCCGCCACGACCCAGCACGTGCTGGGCGAGCAGTTCAAGCTCGAAACGAAGATCGACGTGATCTACGCGCCCTACCCCGGCGGCGCGCCCGCGGTGACTGCTCTGCTCGGCAACCACGTCCACTTCGTGATCGCCAACTACAACGAGGTCGCCACCCAGGTCGCCGCGGGCAAGCTTCGCGCGATCGCCACCGCCTCCCGCGGCCGGATCGAGCAGCTCAAGGACATCCCGACCCTGATCGAGTCCGGCGTCGACATCGAGACCACCGTCTGGTTCGGCATCGTCGCGCCCGCCGGCAGCCCCAAAAGCGCCATCGACAAGCTCCAGGCCGACATCGCCGCCGCGCTCAAGCTTCCCGCCGTGCGCGAGAAGCTGATCGCACAAGGCATGTTCCCCGTCGGCAGCACGCCGGAAAACTTCGCCGCGCACATCCTCGCGCAGAAGGAGCAGTACGAGAAAGTAATCAGGCAGGCCCGCATCAAGGCGGATTAGGCACGAACGGCCGCACCTCTTCGGGCGTGGAATAGTAACTGCGGCTGCGTAAATTCAGCAGCGAGCGCCAGTAGCCGCGCACGACGAGATACGGATGCTGTGCCCGCGTCGCCGCGAACACCTGCGGCAGATAGCGGTGCGACAGGTACGGATACTTGTGATGGACCTCGTGGTAGTTCACGTGGCTCCAGAGCCACTCGAGCCACGGTGAGGTCAGCACTACCCAGCCGCTCGCTTCGCGCTGGCGACGCTCGCGGCCGCCGGGCCAGGTTTTTTCGTCGGCGTCGAAGATGTCCCGGCGCTCGCGGGTTTCGCGCTGAGCGGGTGGAATTCCGTAGTGATCGGACAGGGCCCGGAACGCGAACACGAGCGGAAACGCGAGGATCATCGGCACCACGGTGATGGCGAGCGAGACGCCGAGACGCGGCGGCAACCAGAAATAGATCGCGCCCGCCGATACCAGGAAGGCTGCATCCTTCAGCGCCCGCGCGGCGCAGCGCCGATCGCCCAGACGCCGGAAGTTGGCGAAAAACAGCCGGTATTGCTCTTTCAGCCCCACGACCGAGCCCATCGTCGCGGCGTAGGCGAAGCAGTGGTGATGCATGGCGTCTTCCGGGTCGAGCCCGGGCTGGTGCGCGTAGCCGTGGTGCGTCAAATGGAACTGGCGGTTCGCGTGGAACGGAATGAGCGTCAGGGCCGAGAGCAGCCCGCCCCAGAACTCGTTCCAGAACGCGGATCGAAACAGCACTCGATGGACTGCGTCGTGGGCGAGAACGCCCATTCCGGTAAGAAGCACGGCGTCGAGCACGGCAAGCAGCGCGACCGAGCCCCACTTGAGCGCCATCGCGGCCGCCGGCGGCACAGCCGAAGCGGCGTCGAGCGCGGCGGCGATACGGTCGGCGCCGTAGATCGAGGCGCACAGCAGGGCGATGAGCAGTAACGCCTTGCCCAGGTTCTCGGCCGTCGGAAGCACCTGGTCTTCCGGCTCGGGAATCGCGGAGAGGCTCATCTATCGTTGACGCGGCCGCGGGCCGACGCTAGCCCGCGTCGAGCAGCTCGGCGGCGTGCTTGCGCGCGGTCGCCTCGGAACCGCCGAGCATCCGAGCGAGCTCTTCGATCCTGGCCGCGCGGTCGAGCCGCGAGACGCGGACCTTTACGGCGCGGGAGCCGCCCTTCTCCACCGACCACTGCTCGTCGCCCTGCGCGGCGACCTGCGGCAGATGCGTGACGCAGAGGACCTGTCTTTCCTTGCCGAGCCGCTTGAGGGACTTGCCGATGGTCTCGGCGACCGCGCCGCCCATTCCGGAATCGACCTCGTCGAAGACCAGGGTGGCCACCGGCGAGGACTTGGCGGCGACCAGCTGGATGGCGAGGCTGATGCGCGAGAGCTCGCCGCCGGAAGCCACGCGGGCGAGCGGCCGCAGCGGCAGGCTGGGATGCGAGGCCACCTCGAACTCGACCTCCTCGGCGCCGGCGGCGCCCGGTTCTTCGAGCGGGACCAGCCGGACCGAGAACCGGCCTCCGCCCATCGCGAGCTGCTGCATCGCGGCGCTGACCGCGCGAGAAAGCGCCTGCGCGGCCGCCTGGCGCTTGCTCGTCAGCTTTTTCGCGATCGAGTCGAACCGCGCGCGTGCCGAGGCGACTTCGCGCTGGAGCGCCTCGGGATTCACGGCGAGCTCGAGCTCGCCGAGGCGTTTTTCCAGGTCCGCCAGCAAGCCGTGAAGCGCCTCGGGCTTGACCCGAAACTTGCGCGCGGCGGCATGCAGCGCTTCGATGCGCGCCTCGACCTCGCGCAGCGCCTCGGGATCCAGGTCCACGCTGGAAGCGTAGTGGCGCAGCTCGCGCGCCGCCTCGCCCGCCTGCGCCTCGGCGGACTCGAGCAGCTCGACGATCGCGGCAAGACGCGTGTCGTGCGTGGCGAGCGCGCGCAACCGCGCCGCCACCGCGGCGAGCTGCGCGAGGCACGCACCCTCGGATTCGCTGAGCGCTTCGAGCGAGGACTGCGCCCCGGCGAGCAGGCTCGAGCCGTGCGATAGCCGGGTCTGCTCGGCGCCGATCTGCGCCCATTCCCCTTCGCGCGGCGCGATTTTCCGCAAGTCGCCGACCCGTTCCTGGATGTCCATGCGCTCCGCCTCGCGCTGCGCGAAGGTCTTCTCCATCTCCGAGGCGAGCGACTGCAGGCGCTTCCAGTCGCGATAGGCTTCCCCGGCTTCGCGAACGAGATCCGCGCCTGCGGCCTGGGCATCGAGCAGATCGCGCTGCGACGCGGCGCGCAGCAGCGACTGGTGCGCGTGCTGGCCGTGGATGTCGACCAGGAACTCGCCGGCCTCTTTCACCTGTGCAAGCGTGGCGGCATGGCCGTTGATGAAGCAGCGCGAGCGGCCGGACTTGTCGATGGTTCTTCTTATGAGGATCCTTTCGGAATCACCCGGCAGCTCGTGCGTCTCGATCCACTTCGACAGAAGACCGTCTTTTTGAAAATCGAAATCACCGGACAGCTCGGCGCGCTCGGCGCCGGCGCGCACCACCGCCGCATCGCCCCGGCCGCCGACCAGGAGCTCGATCGCGTCCACCAGGATCGACTTGCCGGCGCCCGTCTCGCCGGTGAGCACGCCGAAGCCGGCGCCGAATTCGAGCGAGGCCGCCTCGATGATCACGAAATCCCTGACTTCGAGCGCGCGCAGCACCGCCTACTCCTGGCCGCGCGTCTTCTCGAGCGTCTCGCTCCAGCGCAGCTTCTCGCGCAGCGTCGCGAAGTAGCGGTAGCCCGGAGGATGCACGAAACGCACGACGTGGCTCGAGCGGCGCAGCACCAGGCGGTCGCCTCCGGCCATCTCGATGACGCTGAAGCCGTCGAAGTGGGCCCGCGCGTCGTTGGCATGCACGATGGCGATCTCGATGACCGAGCTATCGCTCACGCTCACCGGCCGCGCCGAGAGCGTGTGCGGGGCGAGCGGCACCAGCGCGAGCGCCGGCACGGCCGGGTGCAGGATCGGTCCCTGCGCCGAGAGCGCGTAGGCGGTGGAGCCCGTCGGCGTCGCGACGATCACGCCGTCGCCGCGCAGCTTGTAGACGAACTCGCCGTCGATCGAGAGCTCGAACTCGATGAGGCGCCCCTGCCCGCCCTTGCCCACGACCGCCTCGTTGAGGGCGATGGTGCGCAGCAGGCTTCTTTCGGCACGGAAGATTTCCGCGTCCAGGACCGCGCGCTCCTCGAGCGTGTACCGGCCCTCGAGGATCGCGCCGATGCCCGCCTGCATGTCGTCGTGGCCGATGTCGGTCATGAACCCGAGGCGGCCCTGGTTCACGCCGGTCATCGGAACGCGATGGCCGACGAGGTTGCGCGCGGCGGCGAGCATCGTGCCGTCGCCGCCGACGACGACGGCGAGGTCGGCGCCTTTGCCGATGACGTCGTAGCCCACGCCGCGCGTCCCGAGGTCCGCCGCGGTTTCCTTCTCGATCAGGACTTCGCATCCCCGCTCTCGGAGAAGGGCGGAGAGCTTGTGCAGCGAGTCCGCGATCTCCGGGCTGTGCAGCTTGCCGATCAAGGCGACGCGGCCGAAGCTCGGCTTCACTGCGGCGGGTGGCATGCGCGCGAGTGTACAATGAATCCATGCTCGACAAGCGCGCCCAGGTACTGCTTAAGACCTTGATAGAGCGCTATATTGCCGAGGGCCAGCCGATCGGTTCGCGTACCCTCTCCAAGTACTCCGGGCTCGATCTTTCGCCGGCCACGATCCGCAACGTGATGTCGGATCTCGAGGACCTGGGATTCATCGCCAGCCCGCATACCTCGGCCGGGCGCGTGCCGACGCCGGCCGGCTACCGCTTCTTCGTCGACACGCTGCTCGTGGTGAAGCAGCTCCAGTCGGGCGAGCTGCGCGAGCTCGAGGGCCAGCTGCACCCGGACAATCCCCAGCGCGTGATCCAATCCGCGTCGCAGCTTCTGTCGCAGCTCACCCAGTTCGCCGGCGTAGTCATGACGCCGCGGCGCGCGGTGACCTTCAAGCACGTGGAATTCCTGAAGCTCTCGGAGAAGCGGATCCTGCTGATCGTGGTCACCCCCGACGGCGACGTGCAGAACCGGATCCTCTTCACGGAGCGCGACTATTCGCCGTCCGAGCTCGTCGAGGTCGCGAACTTCATCAACCAGAACTATTCGGGGCAGAGCTTCGAGGAGGCCCGCAGCCGGCTGCGCACCGAGCTGCGCGAGCTGCGGGAGGACATGACCCGCCTGATGAGCACCGCGCTCGAGGCGGGCACCCTGCTCGCCGAAGGCAGCGAGCAATACGTGGTCTCGGGCGAGCGCAACCTGTTCGCGGTGCGCGACCTGTCGCATGACGTGGGCCGCCTGAAGCAGGTGCTCGAGCTCTTCGAGCGCAAGACCTCGCTCCTGCAGATCCTCGACCTTTCGCTGCGCGGCCAGGGCGTGCAGATCTTCATCGGCGGCGAGTCCGGCGTCAACGCGCCCGACGACGTGAGCGTGGTGACTTCGCCGTACAAGGTGGACGGCGAGGTGGTCGGCACGGTCGGCGTGATCGGCCCGACGCGGATGGCCTATGAGCGCGTGGTGCCGATCGTGGACGTGACGGCGAAGCTGCTCTCGAGCGCCCTGTCCCAGCACTAAGCACTTCGCAGCCACAAGAAGCCTAAATTCCGGCTGGACATCACTGAAAGGCCTTCTTCTCGTAAACCTCGGCACGCCGTCGGCGCCCACGCCGGCGGCCGTGCGGCGCTACCTGGCGGAATTCCTGTCGGATCCGCGCGTGGTGTCGCTGCCGCGCTTGCTGTGGCTGCCGATCCTTTACGGGATCGTGCTGAACACGCGGCCCGCGCGCTCGGCAAAGAAATACGCGCTGATCTGGACGCCGGACGGCTCTCCGCTCGCGGTCCACACGGCTAGGCAGACGCAGCTGCTGCGTTCGTCGCTCAAGGAATTTCGCATCGAGTACGCGATGCGGTATGGCGAGCCCTCGATCGCTTCGGGCCTGGAAAAGCTCCGCAGCTGCGAATCGGTCACGGTAGTGCCCCTCTACCCGCAGTACTCGGACAGCGCAACCGGCAGCGTCGTCGATGCAGTCAAGGGACAGTACCTCGTAGTGAAGGACTTCTACGACCATCCCGCCTACATCGCCGCGCTTTCTTCCGCAGTGAAAAATTTCCGGGAAAAAAGAGGCCCGGCGCGGACGCTCTTAATGAGCTTCCACGGATTACCAAAGCGCGGCGCCGAAGTCTACGAGCGGCAATGCCTGGCCACCGCGCGGTTGCTGGCGGAGAAGCTCGAACTGAAGGAAGGCGCCTGGCAGGCGACATTCCAATCGCGATTCGGCTTCGCCGACTGGCTGCAGCCCTACACGCAGCCGACGCTCGAGGCGCTGGCGCGCAGCGGCACGAGCGAGGTCGACGTCTTCTGCCCCGGATTCGTCTCCGACTGCCTGGAAACGCTGGAAGAGATCGGCATCACCGCGAAGGAGGCGTTCCTCGCCGCCGGCGGAAAGGAGCTGCGCCTGATCCCCTGCCTGAACGAATCGCCGGAATGGATCGCCGCGCTGGCGGAGATCTCGACGAAGCCTTTAAAGGCGAAAACGCCTAGCGCCCCAGGAGACCTTTCAGCCGGTCCTTGACCTGCTCGCCGACCTTGTCCTTGTTCTTCTCGATCACTTCCTTGGCGCGCTCGCCGACCTTCGACTTCGCCAGCTCGGTCGCCGCGGCGCTGTAGTCGACCTTGTATTTCATCGCGTCGAACGGGCCGCTCAGCTTCACCGGCACGGTGAGGCCGGCGAGCTGGTCCCGCTCGGCGCCGCCCTGGCCTTTCGTGGTGGCAACGACCGACGCCTTCACAACGTAGTCCAGGCTTGAATTTCCAATGTCGATGTCGCCCGCGCCCGCGATGCGGAAGAGCGGCGCCTTGGCCTCGAAGTCCTGATTGTGAGCGACGCCATTCTTGATCGTGAAGCTGGCGTTCAGCTCGGTGAACTTCGTCTCGTCCTTGGTGTTCGCGCTGCCTTCCTCCGACTTGCCACCGAGGGACTTGACCTTGTTCAGCAGCCCGCCGATATCGATCCCCTTGATGGCGCCGTCCTTCAGATTGACCTTGGCCGTGCCGTCGAGCGATTTCTTGAGCGTGTTCACGGTCGCGCCCGCGCCCGCCACGTCCAGCGCGACGTTGCCACGCCCTTCAAGGCGGTCCTGCTGGGCGACGTCCCGCAGCAGCGGCCCCATCAACACATTGGTCAGCGATTCCTTGAGCGCGATGTGGTTGCCGTTCGCCTGCACGCTGAGCGCGCCGGTGAGGGAGCCCTCGTACAGATTGGCCGAGTGCGGGCTGACGTCCAGGCGGCCGTTCGCCGCCTTGATCTCGGCCTTGAGGTTCGCCAGCTTCAGGCCTTTCACCTGCAGCGCGCCGAACGCAATCTTGCCATTCGCATTCAGGTCCTTGATCGCGGACAGGTCGATCGGGCTGTCTTCAGCTTTCGACGGTTCCGATTTCCCTCCCTCTCTCCCTGCGGGCCCTTGCGCGGCTGCCTTTGGTTTGGGGGGGAAATATTGATCGAGATTCAGGCGGTCCACGTTCACGTCGAACACGTAGGCCGGCGGCGAGAACTTCGCGAGCTCGAGCTTCATCTGGGCGGTGGACTCGTCCACCTTGGAGGTCAGATCGGCGCTCGCCGTCTGCTTCTCCAGGTCGGCCCGCGCGCTGCCGCTGATGTCCAGCTTGAGCGCTTTCGGCATGTCGGGGCCGCTCAGCGCGATCTGCGCCGAGATCGACGGCAGCACCAGCGCTTTCGCCGAGCCCTGCACGCCGCCGAGCTTGAGCGCGGCCTCGGTGGAGCGCTGCGGGCCCGTCAGCTTGAAATCGGCGGTCACCGCCTCGCCGGTCGCCTTGTCGGCGTTGATCTCGATGCGCGGCGCGGAGATCTTCGCTTCCAGCGTGTCCTTGTCCAGCGTTCCCTTGGCCGCTCCGTCGACCTTCGAGAACGCGAAGGATTTCGCCGCGAGATCGACGCGGTAGACGCCGGTTAGATTCACCTTCATGTCGATCGCAGGCTTGCTGCCTTTTGCGGTGACCGCGAACTCGAGCTTGCCGTCGGCCTTCTCGGCGACGCGCCCCGTGGAGAGCTTCACGTCGGACAGGGCAAGCTCCTGGCCCGACGCCAGGTCCTTGTAGGCGATCGCCGAGCGCTCGACGGAGACGCCGGCGATATTGAACTCCACGGGCGCAGCGGACTTGGGCGCGTCCTTCTTGGCGTTCTTCTCCGGGACGGGCTTCGCGTCCTTCGCCTGCAGCAGATCGTCGAAGTTGAACTTGCCGTCCTTGCCCTTCACGATGTTCGCCTTCAGGCCGGCGACCTTGATCCGGTCGACGATCACCTCGCCGTGCAGCAACGGCAGGAGCGCGACCGAGGCGTGGGCCGATTCCAGCGACAGGAACTCCGCGCTCGAGGCACGCTCCGAGAGCGTCACCTTGGCGACGTCGGCACCCAGGCTCGGGAAAATCGCCACCTTGAGGTCGCCCTCGAGCTTCAGCGTCCGGCCGGTTTTTTCCTTCACCGCCGCCTCGACCTGGCCCTTGTAGCGGTTGGGATCGAAGGTCATGGCGAACACCGCGACCGCGACGATCGCGAGCACCAGCAGGCCGCCGGCGCCGATCAGGACGTATTTGAAGGTTCTCATGAGGGATATGACTTTCTAATTAAATCAAAGGTTTCGTTAAACGCCTGTGTTTCGCAAATATGTCTTGAAACAAGCTATTGCAATCCCAACATGCGGCCGATGCAAGAAGAGAACGTGCAGGCCCAGGAATCACAGAACGAGCCGCCGGACGGCGGCAAATCCCTGGAAGAGCTGCTCCAGGAGGCGCAGGCCAAGATCGAGCAGCAGCGCGACGCCATGATGCGCGCGGTAGCCGAGGCGGAGAATGCGCGCAAGCGCACCCAGGCGGAAGCCGTCAGCAGCCAGAAGTATGCCGTCGAGCGATTCGCGGAGAGCCTGCTGCCGGTCATCGACAGCCTGGAGGCCGCCCTCGCGGCCCGCGACCTGCCGCAGGCGCTGCGCGAGGGCGTGGAGCTCACCCTGCGGCAGCTGCAGGCCGCTTTCCAGAAAGCGAAGCTGGCCGAGATCGCCCCGAAAACCGGCGAGCGCTTCGATCCGCACCGGCACCAGGCGATGGCGGCGGTGCCCTCCGAGGCCGAGCCCAATACGGTGGTCTCCGTCATGCAAAAGGGCTACGCACTCCACGATCGGGTCCTGCGCCCGGCGCTCGTGACGGTCGCCAAGGCGCTTGAAAATGGGGGCCAAAACCCCATATCCCAGACAGAGTTAGATTAAAACGCAAGGTTAAAAGGCAAGATCAAAAGCAAGGGGCTTTCACATGGCAAAAATCATCGGCATCGACCTCGGCACCACGAATTCCTGCGTCGCGATCATGGAGGGCGGCAAGCCCAAGGTGATCGAGAACTCGGAAGGCTCGCGCACGACCCCCTCGGTCGTGGCGTACACCGAGGACGGCGAGGTTCTCGTCGGCGCGTCGGCCAAGCGCCAGGCGGTGACCAATGCAAAGAACACCATCTACGCGGTCAAGCGCCTCATCGGCCGCAAGTTCGAAGACGCGGAAGTGCAGAAGGCGCTCAAGGTCTCGCCCTACAAGATCGTGCGGGCCGACAACGGCGACGCCTGGGTCGAGGTGCGCGGCAAGAAGATCGCGCCGCAGCAGGTCTCGGCCGAGATCCTGCGCAAGATGAAGAAGACCGCCGAGGACTACCTTGGGGAGACCGTCAGCGAGGCCGTGATCACGGTGCCCGCTTACTTCAACGATTCCCAGCGCCAGGCCACCAAGGACGCGGGCCGCATCGCCGGCCTCGACGTCAAGCGCATCATCAACGAGCCCACCGCCGCGGCGCTCGCCTTCGGCGAGGACAAGGTCGCGAAGAAGGACATCAAGATCGGGGTCTACGACCTCGGCGGCGGCACCTTCGACGTCTCGCTCATCGAGATCGCCGACGTCGAGGGCGAGAAGCAGTTCGAGGTGCTCTCCACCAACGGCGACACCTTCCTCGGCGGCGAGGACTTCGACCAGCGCCTCATCGACTACGTCGTGACCGAGTTCAAGAAGGACCAGGGCGTCGACCTTTCCAAGGACGTGCTCGCGCTGCAGCGGCTGAAGGAGACCGCGGAGAAGGCGAAGATCGAGCTCTCCTCGTCGCAGCAGACCGAGATCAACCTGCCCTACATCACGGCCGACCAGAACGGGCCGAAGCACCTGAACATGAAACTCACCCGGGCGAAGTTCGAGTCGCTGGTGGCCGATCTGGTCGACCGGACGATCGAGCCCTGCCGCATCGCGGTCAAGGACGCGGGCGTCAAGCTGACGGAGATCGACGACGTGATCCTGGTCGGCGGCCAGACGCGCATGCCGAAGGTGCAGGACAAGGTGAAGGAGTTCTTCGGCAAGGAGCCGCGCAAGGACGTCAACCCGGACGAGGCGGTCGCCGTCGGCGCCGCGATCCAGGCGGGCGTGCTGAAGGGCGACGTGAAGGACGTGCTGCTGCTCGACGTGACCCCGCTCTCGCTCGGCATCGAGACGCTCGGCGGTGTCATGACGAAGCTCATCACCAAGAACACCACCGTGCCCACCAAGGCGCAGCAGGTGTTCTCGACCGCGGACGACAACCAGAACGCGGTGACGATCCACGTTCTGCAGGGCGAGCGCGACATGGCCTCGGGCAACAAGTCGCTCGGGCAGTTCAACCTCACCGACATCCCGCCGGCGCCGCGCGGCATGCCGCAAATTGAAGTTACATTCGATATTGACGCCAACGGCATTTTGCATGTCACCGCCAAGGACAAGGCCACCGGCAAGGAGAACAAGATCAAGATCCAGGCGAGCTCCGGCCTGAACGAGCAGGAGATCCAGCGCATGGTGAAGGACGCCGAGGCGCACGCCGAGGACGACCGCAAGCAGCTCGAGCTCGTCAACGCGCGCAACCAGCTCGAAGCGGTGGTGCATTCGGTGAAAAAGTCGCTCGTCGACTACGGCGACAAGCTGGAAGCCGGCGAGAAGGAGAAGATCGAGTCCGCGCTGAAGGACGCCGAGGGCGTTCTCAAGTCGGACGACAAGGCGCAGATCGACGCCAAGGCGCAGGCGCTTTCACAGGCCGCACAGAAGCTCGGCGAAAAAATGTATGCTGACGCGCAGGCGAAAGCCCAGGCGGGCGAGGCGCAGGGCGCCGGGGCTGAGCAGGCGGGCGCGGGCGCCGAGCCGGGCAAGAAGGACGACGGCAACGTCGTCGACGCGGAGTTCACCGAGGTCAAGGACAAGAAGACGGGTTCCTAAGAAAAACAGCAAAGGGCTTTCAATTTGGCCAAGCGCGACTACTACGAGGTCCTAGGCGTCAACCGCGACGCTTCGGAGGAGGACCTCAAGAAGGCTTATCGCCGGCTGGCGATGAAGTGGCACCCGGACCGCAATCCGGACAACCCGAAGTCGGAGGACAACTTCAAGGAGGCGAAGGAGGCCTACGAGGTTCTCGCCGACGCCAGCAAGCGCGCGGCCTACGACCAGTTCGGCCACGCCGGCGTCGATCCGCATTCGGCCGGCGCGGGCGCCGCCGGCATGGGCGGCTTCGGCGACATCTTCAGCGACATCTTCGGCGAGATCTTCGGCGGCGGCGCCCGCGGCGGACGCTCGACCGTGTTCCGCGGCGCCGACCTGCGCTACAACCTCGAGATCACGCTGGAGCAGGCGGCGCACGGCTTCGAGACCAAGATCCGCATTCCCGGCATGACCGCGTGCGAGACGTGCAAAGGCAGCGGCGCGCGCGCCGGCAGCCAGCCCCAGACCTGCCCGTCCTGCCGCGGCGCCGGCCAGGTGCGCGTGTCGCAGGGGCCCTTCTCCATCGCGCAGACCTGCCCGCGCTGCCATGGCAGCGGCAGCGTCATTCCGAACCCCTGCGCCGCCTGCGCCGGCACCGGGCGGATCAAGCTGCAAAAGACGCTGTCGGTGAAAATCCCCGCCGGCGTCGACGAAGGTGATCGCGTGCGCCTCTCCGGCGAAGGCGAGCCGGGCGTGGGCGGCGGGCCGCCGGGCGACCTTTACGTCCAGGTCCACATCAAGCAGCACGCGGTATTCCAGCGCGATCACGACGACCTGCATTGCGAGATGCCGGTGTCGTTCGCGACCGCCGCGCTCGGCGGCGAGATCGCGATCCCGACCCTCGACGGCTCGGCCAAGATCCGCGTGCCCGCCGAGACCCAGAGCGGCAAGACCTTCCGGCTGAAGGCAAAGGGGATCAAGGGCGTGCGCAGCCAGGCGCCGGGCGACCTCTTCTGCCACGTCGTGGTCGAGACCCCCGTGAGCCTCACCGAGCGCCAGCGCCAGCTGCTGCGCGAGTTCGAGGCCCTCAGCCAGCAGGACAGCGCCCGTCACAATCCCCGCGCGAAGTCCTGGCTGGACAAGGTGAAGGAGTTCTTCGACGGCTGAGCGAGCCGGGTGCACTGGATCCAACATGTGCATCCGTCTTCAGCCGGGAGGGAATATTACCGGCGAGTCCAATTACCCCCATGATAAAGTCGCCTCGTCGTTAAAAATACGGGGGGCGGGATGCAACGGTGGATGGGCGTGCTCGCACGCTATGCATTTGTGTTTTCACTCGCTGCCTGCGCATCGGCCGCCCTCGCAGACGCGCTCACCGAGCGCGCGCAGCGCCTCCTGGCGCAAAAGCAGGCAAAACAGGCGTACGACCTCCTCCTTCCCCAGGAAGGCGCGCGCGCCGGAGACCCCGAGTTCGACTACCTGCTCGGCGTTGCCGCGCTCGATTCCGGCAACCTTGAGCGGGCGGTCTTCGCGCTCGAGCGGGTCCTTGCCGTGCAGCCGAACAATCACCTCGCCCGGGCCGAAATCGCCCGCGCCTACCTCGAGATGGGCGAGCGCGACGCGGCGCGCAAGGAGTTCGAGACGGTGCGCCGCCAACCGATCCCCGAGGACGCGAAAGCCACGATCGACCGCTTTCTTTCGGCCATCGCGGCTTCGGATGTCACCCAGGTCACGGGCTTCGTCGAGCTCGGCGTCGGGCACGACTCCAACGTCAACAGCGCCACCTCCAGCAGCCAGATCGCCCTGCCGGTGCTAGGCGGCATCATCGCCACCCTCAACCAGAACGCCCAGCGGCGCTCGGACAATTTCGGCGCGCTCTCCGGCGGCATCAACGTCACCCACCGCCTTTCGCCAGAGTGGGCAGTCGTGGGTGGCGCCTCGGGGTCGGGGAAGTTCAACCGGAACGCCAACGACTTCGACACGCTGACGCTGGACGGCAACCTGGGCGTGCGGTGGTCGAAGAACAAGGAAGCGATCACGGTCGGCATGCAGCTGCAGCAGTTCGACCTCGACTACGCCCGCTTCCGCGAGACTACCGGCGCGATCGCGCAATGGCAGCACCTTTTCGACGAATTCCACCAGGCGACGCTCTTCACCCAGTACTCCGAGCTGCGTTATCCCACGCAGGAGATCCGCAACGCCAACCGGACGATCGTCGGCGCGGCCTACTCGCAGGCCTTCAAGAACCAGTACTCGCCGGTCCTGTTCGGTACCTTGTACACGGGGCGCGAAGACGAGATCGCCGCGGACGTGCCCCAGCTCGGCCACGTCCCGTTCGGCGTGCGTCTGGGCGGCGAGGCTCGTATCCACACCGGCCTGTCCGCCTTCGCCAACACGGCCTACGAATATCGCCGCTATGGCGGTCCCGACCCGCTGTTCCTGGTCAACCGCAGGGATCGGCAGTTCGACGTGAGCGGCGGCCTGAGCTATATCCTGCGGCCCGGCACCACGCTGATCGGCCAGGTGGCCTATACAGACAACCACTCCAACGTGGAGCTGAACCGGTTCCGCCGAACGTTAACAACTGTGTCGGTGCGTTTCAATTTCTGATGGGGACACAGCCCCGTGATGGAGTTCCTCCGGGGCGGGCTGTGGCAGTGCCGATAATGCGAGTAACCGCGCGTCTTCGCGCATAAGAGGCTCTCATGCCCAACCACACCGCTTTCCGGCTTAACCGCAGCGGCATGCTGCTCGCTCTCATCTCGGCCGCGTTCGCGGGCGAGGCCGCGGCAGCCACCGGAGGCCGCGTGGATTTCGCGACCGCCGGCGCGACCGTGGCAGGCACCGACGGCCGCCAGCGCCCCCTCGTCAAGGGCAACGAGCTCGGCACGGGAGACACCGTCCGGACCGACGCCGAAGGGCGCGCCCAGATCCGCTTCTCCGACGGCTCGTATGTCTCGCTTCAGCCGAACACCGAGTTCGCGATCAAGGACTACAACTTCAACGGCAAGACCGACGGCAGCGAGAGCGGGATATTCGGTCTGGCGAAGGGCGCGATGCGCACGGTCACCGGCTTCATCGGCCGCGTCAACCGCAACCGGTACCAGATCACCACCCCGACGGCGACCGTCGGCATCCGCGGCACCGGCGGGCGCATCGAGGTGCTGAACGACGGCTCTACGCTGATCGCCGGCACCAGCGGCATCTGGACGCTGAGCAATCCCTCCGGCACGCTCGACATTCCGGCGGGCACCTTCGGCAGAGCCCCCTCGGCGCCGAACCAGCCGCCGCAGAAGTCCGACCGGGGCCCGGATACGGGACCCGCGCCTTTGCCCGTCGATCCACCCAAGGCGACAGTGCCGCTCGTCGAGAAGGTGGTGGACGAGACTTGCCAGACAAATCCCAAGGCTGCGGCGTGTATCAACTCCCTCACAACGAGTACGACGAATCCCAATCCGCTTCTGGTAACCGGCGGCGGCTATCTGGTGAGCTATGCGTACGGAGATTCGAGCGCTCCTGGAGGGTTGAACAGCAGCACGAACGCCAGCGCGACGTTCAACTCGGCCGGGCAGATGACGCAATTTTCCGGTGGCCTCAATAGCGCGAGCTTCAGTGGAACTCATATGGAGTTCGGCACCGCGGGCGGCGCGGTCGCATGGGGAAGATGGATCGGACCCGCTTCCGTGGTCGACGGCAGCCCAGGTCCCGGGCCAATCACCGGATTCAATCCGAACGCCAATCAGGGCTATCACTACGTAGTCGGAACGCCGGCCACCGCGATGCCCACAGCCAACGTCTCTGCGCCCTTCACGTTTGTCGGTGCGACTAGCCCGACTGGCAGTACCGGAACGTTCGCGCCGGGAACCTTCAGTGGAACGATGAATGTGAACAGCTGGAGCACGGGCTCGATAACTTTGAACGCTACGCTGGCGTTCTCGGGGTTCACTTATAACCTCAACGGCTCGGCGACTTTCAGCGCGGGCTCCCCCAAGTGGGCCTCGGGTTCATTCGCGTCCCCTGGATTTGTCGGTTTGGCGCCTGTCGGATATCAGTGCTCAGGCGGTTGCACCAGCAAAATCGACGGAGCCTTTTTCGGCGCCGGCGCCGCCTTCGCCGGTTACGCATACCAGTTGAAAGACGGCAGCTCCGGCAACACGATCTCCGGGGTCGCGGTCTTCAAACAGTAGCGCGCTGCCACCCGACATCGCAAACCGGCGCGCCCAAGCGCTGGCTCATCTGAGCGCCGGCCGCCTGCGGCAGGCCGAGGCACTCCTTGTTTCTCTCCTCGATGAGGTACCGGAGGATCCTGAGCTTCGCTACCACTGCGCCCTCGCGCAGATCCGCGACGCGCGCGGCGAGTCCGCGCTGGAGCACACGCGCCGGCTTCTCGCCAGCCACACCGACTGGCCGGGATCGCACGCGGTGCATGGTGAGGCGCTTCTGTCGCTCGGCGACTATGAAAGCGCGCTGCTGGAGTTCGACTGGATTCTCGCCCGCCAACCGCGGGATCCTTTTGCGAACCTGAAGCGCGGATTCGCCCTCGCTTCGCTCGGAAACTTCCAGGCAGCCGGTGCGGCCTTCGAGGCGGCGCGCGAGGCAGACCCGGATTTCGTGGAACGATTCCGCCGCGAGCTCTCAGCGAACCCGCATGAGCTCGCTGAGCTCGATCCGCAAGCCATCTTCCTCTGGCGAAGATATATCGCTCAAGGCGACTGCGACTGGCGCGATCGTGAACGTTATGTCGCCGAGTTCCGGCGGGCGATTGGAAATCCTTCAGCACGGCTCGATCGGGCGCTCGTGTACGCGGCGATGCATCTTCCCTTTAGCGTGAGCGAAAGGCATGCCGTCGCGCGGCGAGTGGCTGCGGAAATCGAGAAGCGCGTTGATCCCCTGCCCGCACGCATCGTTTCCGCCGCGCCGCGGCGCCTGCGGATCGGGATCCTGTCGCCCGGGTTTCACGAGCATGTAGACGCGCTGCTGCTGCTGCCCCTCTTCGAGCTCGCGGACCGGAGCCGATTCGAGTTATATGCCTACTCGCTCGCGCCAGATGACCGCAGCAACGCAAGGGATCGAATACGGCGCGCCGCGCACCGGTTCCGCGATCTGAGCGCGCTCGACGCGGCGGACGCGGCGCAGCAGATTCGCCGCGATGAGATCGATATCCTGGTCGATGCCGGCGGCCATTCGGAGGGCGCGCGCTTCGAGATCGTCGCCGCGCGGCCGGCGCCGCTGCAGGTCCTGTATCTCTGCTTTGCGTCGACGCTCGGATCCCGCCGCGTCGACTATACGATCCTCGATCCGGTGGTCGCGCCGCCGGAACATCGTGCTTATTGGTCCGAGGCGATCGTTTGCCTCCCCGACACGTATTTCCTCTATGACTTTCGCCGCGAGGTGCAGGCGAAACTGCCCACGCGCGCCGAGTACGGGTTGCCGGATCAGGCGCCGGTGCTGTGCGCGTTCCACAAAGGCGAGAAGATCGATCCGGAGACGTTCTCGCTCTGGATGCGGATTCTCCGCGCGCACCAGCCGGCGGTGCTGTGGCTGCTCGGCGACCGCCCCAAGCTCGTTGCCAACCTGCGCCATGCGGCCATCGAGGCCGGGGTGGACGCGGGGCGCCTGGTTTTCAGTGGCCGGGAGCAGCACGACCGCTATCTGGCGCGGCTCGGCCTGGCGGACCTATACCTGGATGCAGTCCATCACAATGCGATCGTCACGGCCTGTGACTGCCTGGCCGCGGGACTGCCGGTTCTCACACGGCACGGCTCGACCTGTACGTCTCTTTCCGCCGAGAGCCTGCTGCGGGCGGCCGGCCTCCCCGATCTGGTTGCGGCGGATTCCGACGATTACGTGAGCCAGGCCGTAAGACTGCTGCGCGATCCGGAGAGCCTTGCCGGGCTGCGAGCCCGGGTTTCGGAGGCGTGTGGCCATGCCCCCCTCTTCGATACGGCGGCGCGCGTGCGCGAGCTTGGTGCGGCGTTCGAGGAAATGTGGCGCAGACAGTGCGCCGGCCTGCCTGTGGAGGGGTTTTCCGTACGGCGAGGCGGCGTTACCGGGTGATCGCCGGCTACGTTGTGCATTGTGGTATTCCGCGTGTGACCAAATACCTGCTATCTTGAGTCGTACGAAGGGATAATCGCCGCCCAAGCACATCTACACGTACAAGAGGCTCTATGCCCAACCACAGCTCTTTCCATCTCAATCGCAGCGGCATGGTGCTCGCCCTCATCTCGGCCGTGTTCGCGGGCGAGGCGGTAGCCGCCACCGGGGGCCGCGTCGATTTCGCCACCCCCGGCGCGACCGTGGCAGGCAACGATGGCCAGCAGCGGCCTCTCGCGAAGGGCACCGAGATCGGAACGGGCGACACCATCCGCACCGATGCCGCGGCGCGCGCGCAGATCCGCTTTACCGATGGCTCGTACGTCTCGCTTCAGCCGAACACCGAATTCGCGATCAAAGACTACAGCTTCGACGGCAAGACCGACGGCAGCGAGAGCGGAATATTCGGCCTGGCGAAGGGCGCGATGCGCACGGTCACCGGCCTCATCGGCCGCGTCAACCGCAACAAATATCAGATCACCACGCCGACCGCGACCGTCGGCATTCGCGGCACCGGCGGCCGCATCGAGGTGCTGCTAGACGGCTCCACGCTGATTGCGGGCACCAGCGGCATCTGGGTGCTCAGCAACCCCTCGGGCACGCTCGACATTCCCGCCGGCACCTTCGGCAGAGCGCCTTCGGCGCCAAACCAGCCTCCGCAACGAAGCGCGCAAGGTCCGAACACGGGACCCGCGCCGCTGCCGGTGGATCCTCCCAAACCGACATTGCCGCTAGTCGACAAGGTTGTCGACGAGAGCTGCCAGACGAATCCCAATAATCCGGCTTGCGTCACCTCAATAACGACAACCCCGCCACTCGTAAGTGGTAGTGGATTTGCGTTAAGCGCTCCCCTGGACGGGCAATGCGGCGGCGACTGTGGCGCGCCCGGTTTCACCATTCTTAATTCGTCCGCTCCCGTAGATAGCGCGTTCGACGCATCAGGACGCCTGCTGAAATTTACCGTGACTGACCCGCAGTTCGGCAGTACGACTTATGCGCTCGACGTCGCCAACGGTGGAACGCACGGTACCAAACCCGATGGTACCGAAGACTTCGGCACCCGGGATGGAGTCATAGCATGGGGCCGCTGGATCGGACCCGTTATCGTGGCGTCCTCATTCCAACTTACTGCTACGTTCGACCCTAACCAGGGTATGCATTACGTCGTGGGCACACCTAGTCCGGTCGCAAGCCTTCCGACAGCCAATAGCACGACATTTACCTACAACCTCCTCGGTGCGACGGCCCCGACGTACGCCCGTGGCGGGGTGGCACCCGGCAAGGTAACTGCCGCATCGCTGACGGGAAATTTCTTAACAGGCGCGGTCGTTATGAATCTCAGTGCGGTCGATGGGAACGGCCTGGGATACAACGTCAGCTCGGCGCGCGGCGTGATGAACACAAGCGTTCCCGGAGCTCTGTTCACTACGAGCGGCTCCGGCACGGGCAGCGGCTGTCCCAACGGTTGCGGCTTCGCGGCGAATGGATTTTTTGCCGGGAACGCAGCGACTCATGCAGGCGCGAGTTACAACTTCAGCAATACGGCGCAAGGAAGTGATCTCCTCGGCGCCGTGGCGTTCAAACGATAGCCAATTGGTTGCTGCTCTCTCTAAGAGTAAATACAGAACTGAGTAATCCCTAACGACTCATTACTTCGGCCACGGCGCGGGCCGGCCGATGAGATGGCCCTGGTACCCGGCGAAGCCGAGCGCGCCGAGGGACTGGAACGTGACGTCGTCCTCGACGCTCTGCGCGATCGCCGGGATATCGAGCTGGCGCGCCGCGCGCACGAGAGACTCGGCGAAGAAGCGGGTGCCGGCGTCGGCGACCATCCGCGGCGTGTGCGCCGCCGCCAGCTTGATATAGGCGGGACGCAGGCGCTGCACCAGCACGAGGCTGTCGCGGTGCACGCCGAAGTTGTCGATCGCGAATCCGGCGCCGGCGCGATTGACGGTCTGGGCGAGCGCCGCCGCGGCGCCCGGGTTCTTGGCGACGCCGTGCTCCGCCATCTCGAAGATCAGCCGGCCGGCGATGACGCGCTCGCGCTGCAGGAGGCTGCCGAGCCATTCGAGGAATTCGGGCCGCTCGGCCGAGCGCATCGACAGGTTGATGCTGATCGACTCGTCGCGGCGCGGTTGCGCCTTCATCGTCGCCACGACGCGCTCGATCACGCCGCGGTCGAACTCCTCGCTCAGGCCGTGCGCGGCGACGATCGGCATGAATTGCGCCGCGGTGATGTCGTTTCCGGCGCTGTCGCGCAGGCGCGACAGGATCTCGGTATGCAGGGCACGGTGATCGCTCATGCGGTAGGCGACCTGCCCGAGCAGCCTCAGCCGCCGCTCGGCGAGCGCATCGCGAACGATCAGGAACGGGTCCGACTCGGCGGGGACTTCCATGGGCGAGGTCGCATCGAGCACGACGATGCCCTCGGCCGCTTCCCGCGCCTGCAGCATCGCTTCCTCGGCGCCCCGGGCGAGCGCCCTGAGGGTCGTCTGCCCGCGCCTTGCCTCCACTCCCGCGCAATAGACCCGCTCCGCGCGGTCGAGGCCGAACTCCTTGAGCGCCTCGATCGCCTGGGTGCGCAGCACCGTAAGGCGTCCGCGCGCGGCGCCGCTCATCAAGTGAGGCATCGCGAGGATGGTGAGCGCGCCGGTCCAGCGGCCCGCGAAACCGCCGCTCGCCTTCGCCACGTCGTCCATCTGCTGGTACAGGCTTCGCAGAAGATCGTCGCAGCGATCGGGGCCGAGCTGCCGGTTGATCGCGCCCAGATCGCCGATCTCGACCAGCGCGAGCACGCCATTGAAGGGCTCGTGCTCGCCGCCTTCGTAGGCGCTTTCGAAGCGCGCCGCGAAGCCGCGTCCGTTGAGCAGGCCCGTCACCGGGTCGCCGTAGGCGACCGCGTGCAGCTTCTCGGCCCGCTTCGACTCGCCTTCGATCGCCTCGTTTACCTTGCGCGAGAGCGAATTCATCGCCTCGACGACCCGCGCCAGCTCGCGCGTCTTCGGCCGCAGGTTCAGGGTCACGAAATTGCGCGAGGAAATCGCCTGCGCCGCGGCCTCGACGGCGGCGAGCGGCCGCAGCAGGCCGCGGAGAAAAACGCGCAGCGCGAGCATCGCGGCGATGTAGATGAGGAGCATATAGAGCAAGGTGTCGCGCGCAGTGGTCCAGAGCTGCTCGTAGGCATAGCGCGGATGGACCGTCACGCGCACCTTTCCGAGCTGGCGCCAGCCGGCGCTGACCAGCGACTCCGCGGTGGGCGCCTCGAGCGGGAACACGCGCGCGAACCAGGCCGGATACCTGCCTTCTTCGGGCGGCAGGATCTTGCTGACGACTCGCTCGCCGGTCGCGGACAGGTAGTCGACCCGCTCGTAGTGGCCGCGGTCGAAGGCCGGCTTGATGATGGTCTCGGCCAGCGCCGCGTCGCCGTTCTTCAGCAGCGCGCCGAGCGAGAGGCCGAGCGAGGTGGCGGCATCCTGCGCCAGCGACTCGAGCTGGCGCTGCAGATGCGTATGGGCGCTGCGCAGATGGATCGCCTGAACGCCGATCAGCGCGACGATGAAGATCGCCGAGATCGCGGAGGCAAGCTGTCGTGCGAGCGTCATGCCGGCGGGGTCCTCAATTGCGCAGCTCCCGATCGAGGCGCTCCATCAGCAGGTTCCAGTTGCGGATCTGGCGCGGCGAGCCGCTGCGGCCGCGCATCTCGATCCATACCTCCTCGTCGTTGAAGCTGTAGACCGGCACGAGGTCGGGGCGCTGCGAGGCCGGGCGCACCGCGTCCTCGAGGTTGTCCAGCACCAGAGGCTCGGCGTCCGGGCGCGCGTAGTAGGCGAGCACCATGTGCGGCTGATCGAGCTTCGTCGCTTTCACGTAGGTCATGCGCAGCTTCGCGATCGGGATCCCGAGCTCCTTCAGCAGAAAGTACTTGGCGATCGAGAAATCCTCGCAATCGGCGCCGTTGCTGCCCACCGATTCGGCGGGCGTCGCCCAGTAGTCCTCTTCCCCCCAGTGCGTCCGATCGTCGATGAAGCGGATCGCGTTCAACGTGCGGTTCACCTCGCGCAGCAGCTCCGTCTCGGCGAGCTGCGACGACTTGCGCTCCGCGGCGTAGCGCTTCCACTTCTCGAGCCGGCCGCGCGCCGCGGGACCGAATCGGCGGCTGTAGGCATCCATCAGGCGCTCCGACACGCCGGTCGTGTAGCCGCGCTCGACCCGCGCCTGCGCGAGCACCTGCGCCCCGTCGCCCGCAGCGAGAAGCGCGCACGCGACGCATGCGGCCAGCAGACGCATCGATCCCATGGGGCGCATTGTCCCCCGGGGACGGGCGGATTCAAATTCCGAGCGAGCGGCGTGCGAAAGCGAGGGGCTTGCGCAGCAGGTAGTAGCCGAGCGAGACGCGCCCCGCGTAGATCTTCGCCGTGCCCCGCAAGCCGATCCGCGGCAGCCCCTGTCCGGGAACCAGGCGCGCGCGCACGACGTAAGCGAGCGCGCCGTCCGGCGCGGGCGTCGCTTCGTAGCTCGCGCGCTCGATCTCGGCGTCGAGGGGCGAGAGCGGATCGACGTGCAGCAGCAGGTCCACCTTCGCGCCCGCTTCGAGCTCGACCGCGTCGTCCGGCGGCAGGTAGATGGTCACGTCGATGAGCGACGGGTCGGCGATCATCATCACGCGCTCGCCGACCTGCACCGGCCGGCCGCGCCATTCGTCCTGGCTGGAGAAAATCGCCACCCCGCCGTACGGCGCGATCAGCTTCGACTTGTCCAGCAGCTCGGTGAGATAAGTGACCTCGGCCTGCTTCTCCTGCATGCGCGCGTTCAGCACCTGGAGCTCCAGGCGGCTCGCGTCGTCGGCGAAGGACTTGAAGGTGATGCGCTGCAGGTCGGCGCGGGCGATGTCCAGCGCCTTCGCGGCGAGCTCGAGGCGGTTGCGCAACGCGGTGTCGTCCAGGACGGCGAGCAGCTCGTCCGCCTTGACGATCTGGTTCGGCTTGACGACGATCTCGCGCACCACGCCGTCCATCGGCGAAGTGACCGGGATCGGCCGCAGCGGCGTGATCTCGGCGGGCGCGAGCGCGCTCAGGCGCACCGGGATGATCGCGGCGAGCGCCATGACCGCGACCGCGGCGGCGACCATTTTCCAGGTGACGCGGCTTTTCAGCCAGCCTTTCGCGCGGCTGCGCTCGCTGCGCCACGCCCACAGACCGTAGCCCGTGGAACGGGCAATCCATTCGGCCGAGGCGAGCTCCGCTTCCGAAAATTCCTGCGCGCGGAAAAAGAGCATGCCGCCCACCGGCGTCCCCGTGGGGCCTTTCAGCGGACAGTGCACGATGTACGGAGGGCACCACTCGGCGCCATCGGCGGCGAGCGCCTCGGGCAGATCGGCGAGCGCCGCCACGCGCGACTGGTCGAAGGGCTCCGGCGTGATCGTCTGGATGAGCCGCGCGAGCCACTGCTGGTAGGGACTGTCGGTCGATACGTCGGCGAGCCCCGAAGCGGCCACGACCATCGCGCGCGAGAGAATGTCCCGGCGCCACAGCACCGCCTGGTCGAAGGACAGCACCTGCGAGCCGTCGTTGACCGCGCGAAACGCCACTTCCCGGTTGGAAGTCGCCGACTGGATCCGCCGCTCGAACTCGAGCAGCGCGAGCGCGGGATGCGGGCTGTCGCTCATTTCGGGCGCTGGGGAAAGCTCGCCGAGCCGACCATCCCTGGAAGCAGCCTGCTCTGGCCCTTTTCGATGCGGGCCTCGATCTCGAGCTGCTGGCTGACGCCGTCGACCCGCGAATTGATCTTGGAGACGCGCGCCTTGAACGTCTGGCCGGTCTCGCGGATATTGATGCTCATCGGCGTCCCGGGCTTCAGCCAGGCGATCCACGAGGCGGGAACGAACATCTGCGCCTTCAGGGAAGCCGGGTTCACCAGGTCGACGAGCGGCTGCCCCGCATTGACGCTCTCGGAAGCCTTGACGCGCAGGCGCGCGACGTTGCCGGCGAACGGCGCGCGCACGCCGCAGTACGCGAGCTGCGATCTGCGCAGCGTAACCTGGCTGCGCGCCTTGTCCGCCGCGGCGGCGGCCACCGTGACCTCGAGCTCGCCCGCGGCGCCGAGCGCCTGCAGTCTCAGGCGGGCGAGATGGGTCTCGCGCGCGGCGCGATACTCGGCGTCGGCGGTGTCGAATTGCGCCTTCTGCTCCGAGCAATCGAATTCCATCAGGGGCGCGCCCTTCTTCACCTTGTCGCCCAGGCCGACGCGAAGCTGCCGGATCCGGCCCGCCATCTGGCTGGACATGGTGGTTTCCTGGCCCGCCACGATGAGCGCCGCGACCTCGGGCTCCACCGGCGCCGGTTTCGCCGGCTCCGCCGCCGGCGGCTTTGGAACGCTGCTGCCTGGATTGGTTGCGCCCGGCGTCGGATTAGAAGCGCCCTGGGCCTGATTCTGCGTGGCCTGCGCCAGCGCGCTGCCTGCGACAAAGACCAGCACGAACCCGATCGCCGCCCTGCTCGCGGAGAGAACACTGCGCTTCATCGGCTCGCTCCCACGCTTGCCAGGTCGTCGGCGACGGCGCCGAGCACAGGCTCCAGGCGAAGCCCGAGCGGCTCGACAGCGCGCCCGGCGGAAACGTCGCGGCCTTCCACCTGGCCGCGCGGCGGGATCTGCAGCGACTGCGCGGCGCGCAGGGACGGCCGGGTGATGCGCACCGGGGAAATATCCGCGATGACGCGATAGGCCGCCCCCTCTCCGAGGACGCGCCACTGCTCCGCATCGATCGGCAAGCTGAGCGTGGTGTTGAATTCGCGGGTGAGGGTTACGCCGGTCGGCGACACCGCATTAATCGTGACCCGAGCGGGCTGGCGCCCTTCGCGGGCCGCCTCGACGACCACGTTGATGTCGAGGCGCGCATCCGGCGTAGCACCGTCGCCCGCTTTCATTCCGGCGCCGTCGATCACCCGGTCGAGGCCTTCGCGGAGCAGAGCCGCCACCTTGGGCTCGGCGCCGGACACGGCGCCCGCGGTCAGCACGAGCTTTTTCGCGGCTGCGCGCTGGGTGAAGCTGGCGCGCTCGAGCGTCTCGTAGCGCGATTCGACCTGCCCGGCGAGCTCGGCGACGGCCTTGGCCTCATCGTCGCGCGGCACGGCGTCGTAGCCGACGGAATTGAACAGGCGCGCCACGCTCGCCTGGAGATTGGCGTACGCGAGGTCGCGGTTCATCTGGCTTGCCATGGCGCGCGCGCGGGCGCGGATCAGCTCGAGCTCCGTGTCGATGCCGACCTTCTCGCTCGAGGCGAGGTACTGGACGATGAGGTCGTCGTCGCGCGAGGCTTCGTCCCACACCAGGTACTCGTCGGCCACCAGCGTGTAGCGGATCGCGGCGATGCGCGTTTGCGTCAGCACGGCCATCGCGATCGCCTGCCGGCGGGCGTCGTCCGCGCTGCGCTGCGCCTTCTCCGAGCGGTTCAGCGCGGGCAGGGAAAACGCTTTCACCAGGTTGAACGCAACATTGATCCCGGCGGAGGTCCAGGTGCTGTTCAGGAGGAATTTGTTGGTGTCGTGGTTGCGCGAAAGATCGAAGCTGAGGTTCGGCAGCAGCGCGACCAGCGACTTGCGCGCCTCGTCGGCCGAAATGCGCGCGCGGTAGCCTTCTTCCGCCAGCTCGGGGCGGGACTGCAGCGCAAGAACCTCGAGCTTGTCGAGGTCCGCGGTGAGGTCGAGGACCTCGCGCGCGCCCTGCGGCGCGGCGACATGCAGCTCCTCGCCCGGCGCCGAATTGATCAGCGCCGCGAGCTCGATGCGCGCCTGCGCGAGGTCCTGCCGGCGGAAGGCGATCTGCTGGTTCAGGTCGAGCAGCGCGCGGCGCAGCGTCGCGGTCTGCACGGGAGGCAGGAGCTTGCGCGCCTCGATGTGGCGGGTCTTGTCGATCGCCTGCTCGATCTCGCCCAGCAGCCGATCCGCGGCCGGCAGCAGGCGCTCCGCCGCCTCGGCGCGCCACCATGCCACGCGCACGTCGTGCATCAGCGTCTGGACCGCCTTGCGCCGGCGCTCTTCCGCGATCAGCTTCTGATCGGCGAGCTGGCGCGCCTTGAAATAGCTGACGCCGAAATCGAGCAGGTTCCAGGCGAGGCCGATGCTCGACGTCGTGTGGGTGCGCTCCTGCGATGCGCTGGGGTTCGCGGCGATCGTGCCATCCGGCGTGAAGCCGAAGCCGAAGGCTTCGTTGTTGCGCCAGCTGTAGCCCGCGTTGAGCATGAGCTTCGGCAGCAGGTCCCACTTCGCCACGTCCATCTGCGCTGCGGCGGCCGCCTCCTCCATGCGCTTCTGGCGATGCTCGCCTTGGTACTTGATCGCGCGCGCGGTAGCTTCGGCAAGGGTCAGCGGCGCGGCCATCTCTTCCTGGCCTTCGAACATGCGTTGCCTGGTCTCCGAGGCGAGCTTCTCGCGCGCGGCGGAGTCGAGCGCCGGGGTCGTGACGGCGCAGCCGCCAAGGACGGTGCACAGTCCCGCGAACAACGCTCCCCTACCCCATCCCGACGTAATTGACCGCATTGTCCGGACCCGTATTTATCGTTTTGGCGCGCCGCTTTACGTGCGGCAGCTCACACGGTAGTTTAACCGAGCCCCGGAAACCTGCTTGTTACTACTTGTCAACCCGGTGTCACCTGTTGTTAACGCCGGGATCCCAGCCCGGCGCCCCCCTATGTCAGCGGCGGGGGCCGGGGGTTCCGGGGCCGGTCTTGGCGATACGGTCGAGCAGCGGGTCGCGGCTCGTCTTGGCAGCGCGGACCTGGTCGGTAAAGGAGGCCGCGGCAGGCTCTTTTTGCGGCTTTCCGTCGACTTTCGCCTTGGTCTTGTCCCCCGGGCGTCCCTCGGCGGCCTGCCTTGCGGCCTCCAGGCGAGCCTTTTCGCGCTCTTTTGCGTCGACATCCAGGCCCAGCATCAGGTCCGGGACGTCCTGCGCTCGCAGGCCGTCCTGGTTGCGCAGATCCTCCGTCAGCAGCACGAACAGCGCCCGCGCCTCGCGGCCGTTGGAATCGCGCGCGATCACCTCGATTTCCAGCGATCGGGTGAACCCTTCCGGGGGCACGCCGGCGAACTGGCCGCGCAGGCCCTCGAATTTCAGCCAGGACGGCAGCGGCGACCCGTCGATCAGGCGCGCGTCGAGCTGCACGATCGCCGTCGGATCGGTATGAGCGAAAGCGTCCTCGGGAATGCGGGCCGAGCCGATGCCGTCGCCGGAGAGCTGCATGTTCGGGATGCCGTGGTACACGAACAGCCAGTGGCCGCCGAGCGCCGGCGCGTCCGCCCCGCCGGTGCGCAGCGCCTCGTCCTGCGACACCCGGATGACCGGGAAGCCGAAGAGCTCGGAACGATCGGCCCCAGGAGCGGGCAGAGCATTGAGATCGAGCGCCGTGGGCACGTTGAAGCCCGGGATCGGCGCGTTCGGGTTGAGGCGGGACACGCCGACCGTCGAATCCACCGGCTGCTTGAGCGACAGGGTGCCGAAGAGCTCGGTCGCGGGCGTCGGGCCGCCCGCCGGGGGCGGCGTAGTGCTGCCGCCGTCCGTTTGCGTGAAGGCGCCGCCTCCCTGGGTCCCGCCGGTCAGGATCACCGACGGCGCTGCAGGCTGGCTCGGCGTCGACGCGGTCGAGGGCAGCGAAAGCGTGAAGTCGTCCGAGACGTTTAATGCGCCGTCGCTGGCTACGACTCTGATATCGATCCCCGTGAACCCCGCCGGGGACGTGCCGGTAAATGCCCGGGTCGCGGGATTGAACGTCAGCCAGGCCGGTAGCGGCGAGCCGTTTGCCAGCGTCGCGCTGTAGGTCAGCGGATCGCCGTCGGGATCCGCAAAGCTGCTCGCCGGCACGGAGTAGCTGAACGGAGCGCCGGCCGCGACTGACTGATCGGGAATGGCGATCGCGAGCACCGGAGCATCGTTCACATTCGTTATGCCGACCGTGACCGCCTGGACGCTGGTCTGCGTGCCGTCGGAGGCGACGACATTGAACGTGTAGGAGGCCTTCGTCTCAAAATCCGGCGAGGCGTTGAAGGTCACCGCACCGGTGGCGGGGTTGATCGTGAAGGCCGCCGCGTCCGCGCCGCTCAGGCTGAAGCTCACCGCTCCGCCCTGGACATCGGTTGCCACCGCCGTATAGACGACCGTGGAGGTACTGGTGTTTTCCGCCACAGTCACGCTCGTGGCCGAGGTGATCGTCGGCGCAAGATCGGTCACGGAGACCGTGACCGCCTGAGTGTTGAACGCCCCCGAAGGATCGCTCGCCTTGACGTTGAAGCTGTAGGAGGACTTCGTCTCGAAGTCAGGCGAGGCGTTGAAGGTCACCGCGCCGGTGGCGCCGTTGATCGTGAACGCCGCCGCATCCGCGCCGGTCAGGCTGAAGCTCACCGCCCCGCCCTGCACATCCGTCGCCGCCGCCGTGTACACCACCGTCGAGGTCGCCGTGCCTTCCGGCACCGTCACCGAGGTCGCGCTCGTGATCGAAGGCGCCGCGTCGGTCACCGACACGGTCACCGCTTGGGCCGAGGTCAGCGTACCGTCGGACGCGACGATGTTGAAGGTGTAGGAGGTCTTCGTCTCGAAGTCCGGCGAAGCGTTGAAGGTCACGGCACCGGTGGCGCCGTTGATCGTGAATGCCGCCGCGTCAGCGCCGGTCAGGCTGAAGCTGACCGCTCCGCCCCGGACGTCGTTGGCGGCGGCCGTGTAGACGACAGTCGCCGTGCTCGTGCCTTCGGGCACCGAGACGCTGGTCGCGCTGGTGATGCTCGGGGCGACGTCGGTCACCGCCACCGTCACCGCCTGGCTGCTGGTGAGCGTGCCGTCGGAAGCGACCACGTTGAACGTGTAGGAGGACTTCGTCTCGAAGTCAGGCGAGGCGTTGAAGGTCACCGCGCCGGTGGCGCCGTTGATCGTGAACGCCGCCGCATCCGCGCCGCTCAAGCTGAAGCTCACGGCCCCGCCCCGGACATCGGTCGCCGCGGCCGTGTACACCACGGTGGAGGTCGCCGTGCCTTCCGGCACCGTAACCGAGGTCGCGCTGGTGATCGAAGGCGCCACGTCGGTTACCGACACGGTCACCGCTTGGGCCGAGGTCAGGGTGCCATCGGACGCCACGATGTTGAAGCTGTAGGAGGACTTGGTTTCGAAGTCCGGGGAGGCGTTGAAGGTCACCGCGCCGGTGGCGCCGTTGATCGTGAACGCCGCCGCATCCGCGCCGGTCAGGCTGAAGCTCACCGCCCCGCCCTGCACATCGGTCGCCGCCGCCGTGTACACCACGGTGGAGGTCGCCGTGCCTTCAGGCACCGTCACCGAGGTCGCGCTCGTGATCGAAGGCGCCGCGTCGGTCACCGACACGGTCACCGCTTGGGCCGAGGTCAGCGTGCCGTCGGACGCGACGATGTTGAAGCTGTAGGAGCTCTTCGCCTCGAAGTCCGGCGAAGCGTTGAAGGTCACCGCGCCGGTGGCGCCGTTGATCGTGAACGCCGCCGCATCGGCGCCGCTCAGGCTGAAGCTCACCGCCCCGCCCTGCACATCGGTCGCCGCCGCGGTGTACACCACCGTCGAGGTCGCCGTGCCTTCAGGCACTGCCACGCTCGTGGCTGAGGAGATCGCCGGCGCCACATCGGTCACCGAGACTGTCACCGCCTGGGCGCTGGTCAACGTGCCGTCGCTCGCGACGACGTTGAACGTATAGGAGCTTTTCGTCTCGAAGTCCGGCGACGCGTTGAAGGTCACCGCGCCGGTCGCGCCGTTGATCGTGAACGCCGCCGCATCCGCGCCGGTCAGGCTGAAGCTCACCGCTCCGCCCTGCACATCGGTTGCCGCCGCCGTGTACACGACGGTCGAGCTCGCCGTGCCTTCCGGCACCGAAACCGACGTCGCGCTCGTGATCGAAGGCGCCACATCGGTCACCGTCAGCGTTACCGCCTGGCCGGTCGTGGTGGTCCCGTCGCTCGCAACGACGTTGAATGTATAGGCGCTCTTCGTCTCGAAGTCCGGCGAGGCGTTGAAGGTCACCGCGCCGGTGGCGCCGTTGATCGTGAACGCCGCCGCATCCGCGCCGGTCAGGCTGAAGGTGATCGTGTCCGTCGGATCCGGGTCCGTGGCGCTCGCGGCATAGACCACCGTCGAGGTGGAAATGCCTTCTGCGACCATGGCGCTCGTGCTGCTCGTGATCGTCGGGGCTTGATTGACCCAGCCCACATTGATCGTGATCGTGTTCGGCGCGATGTCCAGCAGCGCGCCGTCGCTGACGCTGAAGCTCAGGCTCGCGTAACCGGCCCCGCTCGCATTGATCGCCGGCGTGAACTGCAAGTTCCCGGCGTCGATGTCCGCCCGGCTGATCAGCTGCCCGGCCGTCACCGGCCCGAAGCCGGCGAGCGTCAGGCTGCCCGCCGCGGGGAGGGTGTCGATTCTCACCGCCGCCATCGCCGCGCCCGCGTCCGGATCGCTGAACCCGAAGTCACCCGCGCCGAACGTATAGGTCGTGTTCTGCAGAGTCCCGACCGTGGCGTTGGCGCCGCTGGGGGCCTCGTTCACGTCGGTCACCGTGACCGTCACCGCCTGGTTGCTGGTGAGCGTGCCATCCGACGCCACCACGCTGAAGCTGTAGGAGCTCTTCGCCTCGAAATTGGGCGAGCTGTTGAAGGTCACCGCGCCGGTCGCCGCATTGACGCTGAACGCGGCCGCATCGGCGCCGCCAAGGCTGAACGTCACCGTCCCGCCCTGAACGTCCGTCGCCGCCGCGGTATAGACGACCGTCGAGGTCGCAATGCCTTCGGGCACGGTCACGCTGGTGCCGCTGGTGATGGCCGGCGCGATGTCCGTCACCGCCACCGTCACCGCCTGGCTGCTGGTCAGCGTGCCGTCGGAGGCGACGACGTTGAAGCTGTACGAGCTCTGTGCCTCGTAGTTCGGCGACGCGTTGAAGGTCACCGCGCCGGTCGAGGCATTGATCGTGAACGCGGCCGCATCGGCGCCGCTCAGGCTGAAGGTCACCGCGCCGCCCTGGACATCGTTCGCCGCCGCCGTATAAACCGTCGTGGCGGTGCTCGTGCCTTCCGGCACCGAGACGCTGGTCGCGCTCGTGATCGTCGGCGCGATGTCGGTCACCGACACCGTCACGGCTTGCGACGAGGTCAGCGTGCCGTCGGAAGCGACGACGTTGAAGCTGTAGGCGCTCTGCGTCTCGTAGTTCGGCGACGCGTTGAAGGTCACCGCGCCGGTCGAGGAATTGATGCTGAAGGCCGCGGCATCGGCGCCGGTCAGGCTGAAGCTCACCGCGCCACCCTGCACGTCGGTGGCCGCCGCCGTGTACACCACGGTCGCCGCGCTCGTGCCTTCCGGCACGGTCACGCTGGTCGTGCTCGTGATCGACGGCGCGATGTCGGTGATCGCCACCGTCACCGCCTGGCTGGAAGTCAGCGTGCCGTCGCTCGCCGCGACGTTGAACACGTAGGAAGACTTGGTCTCGAAGTCGGGGCTGCTGTTGAAGGTCACCGCGCCGGTGTTGCTGTCGATCGCGAAGGCCGCCGCGTCGGCGCCCGTCAGGCTGAACGTCACCGCGCCGCCGCGCACGTCGCTCGCCGCCGCCGTGTAGACGACGGTAGAGGTCGCCGTGCCCTCGGGCACCGAGACGCTGGTCGCGCTCGTGATGCTCGGCGCGACGTCGGTCACCGACAGCGTCACCGCCTGGCTGCTCGTAAGCGTGCCGTCGGAGGCGACGACGTTGAAGCTGTAGGCGCTCTTCGTCTCGAAGTCGGGGCTGCTGTTGAACGTCACCGCACCCGTGGCCGCATTGATCGTGAACGCGGCCGCATCGGCGCCGCCCAGGCTGAACGTCACCGCCCCGCCTTGCACGTCGTTGGCTGCCGCGGTGTAGACCGCGGTGGCCGTGCTCGTGCCTTCCGGCACCGAGACGCTGGTCGTGCTGGTGATGGTCGGGGCGACGTCGGTCACGCCGACCGTCACGGCCTGCGACGAGGTCATCGTGCCGTCGGACGCGACCACGTTGAAGCTGTAGGCGCTCTTCGTCTCGAAGTCGGGCGAGGCATTGAACGTCACCGCGCCGGTCGAGGCGTTGATCGTGAACGCGCTCGCATCCGCGCCGCTCAGGCTGAACGTCACTGCGCCGCCCTGCACGTCGTTCGCGGCGGCGGTGTAGACCACCGTCGAGGTCGCGACGCCTTCCGGCACCGAGACGCTGGTGGCGCTGGTGATGGTCGGCGCGACATCGGTCACGCCCACTGTCACGGCCTGCGACGACGTCAGCGTGCCGTCGGAGGCGACGACGTTGAAGCTGTAAGAGGACTTGGTCTCGAAATCCGGGCTCGCATTGATGGTTACCGCGCCCGTCGAGGCATTGATCGTGAACGCAGCCGCATCGGCGCCGGTCAGGCTGAACGTCACTGCGCCGCCCTGCACGTCGTTCGCGGCGGCGGTGTAGACCACCGTCGAGGTCGCGACGCCTTCCGGCACCGAGACGCTGGTGGCGCTGGTGATGGTCGGCGCGACATCGGTCACGCCCACTGTCACGGCCTGCGACGAGCTCAGCGTGCCGTCGCTCGCCACCACGTTGAACGTGTAGGAAGTCCGGGTCTCGTAGTCGGGCGAAGCGTTGAAGCTCACCGCGCCGGTCGCGCCGTTGATCGTGAACGCCGCCGCATCCGCGCCGGTCAGGCTGAACGTGACTGTCCCGCCCCGTACGTCGTTGGCCGCCGCGGTATAGATCGTCGTGGCGGCGCTGGTGCCTTCCGCCACCGAGACGCTGGTCGAGCTCGTGATCGCGGGCGCGATATCGGTCACCGACACCGTCACGGCCTGCGACGAGGTCAGCGTGCCGTCGGAGGCGACGACGCTGAAGCTGTAGGAGGCCTTCGTCTCGAAGTCGGGGCTGCTGTTGAACGTCACCGCGCCCGTGGCGCTGTTGATGGTGAAGGCCGCAGCGTCGGCACCCGCGAGGGTGAAGCTGACGGTCCCGCCCTGCACATCGTTCGCCGCCGCCGTGTACACGGTCGTCGCGGTGCTGGTTCCTTCCGGCACCGAGACGCTGGTCGAGCTGGTGATGGTCGGGGCGACATCGGTCACCGCCACCGTCACCGCCTGCGACGACGTGAGCGTGCCGTCGCTCGCCACGACATTGAAGACATAGGACGACTTGGTCTCGAAGTCGGGGCTGCTGTTGAACGTCACTGCGCCGCTCGAGGCATTGATCGTGAACGCGGCCGCATCGGCGCCGGTCAGGCTGAACGTCACCGCGCCGCCCTGGACGTCGTTCGCAGCCGCCGTATATACCGTCGTGGCGGTGCTGGTGCCTTCGGGGACCGAGACGCTGGTTGCGCTCGTAATGCTCGGGGCCACATCGGTCACCGACACCGTTACCGCTTGCGACGAGGTCAGCGTGCCGTCGGAGGCGACGACGTTGAAGGTGTAGGCGCTCTTCGTCTCGAAATCCGGAGACGCGTTGAACGTCACCGCGCCGGTGGACGCATTGATCGTGAACGCCGCCGCGTCGGCGCCGCCCAGGCTGAACGTCACCGTTCCGCCCTGCACGTCGTTGGCTGCCGCCGTGTATACGGTCGTCGCGGTGCTGGTTCCTTCCGGCACCGAGACGCTGGTCGTGCTGGTAATGGTCGGGGCGACATCGGTCACGCCGACCGTCACGGCCTGCGACGAGGCCAGCGTGCCGTCGGAAGCGACGACGTTGAAAGTGTAGGCGCTCTTCGTCTCGAAGTCGGGCGAGGCATTGAACGTCACCGCGCCCGTGGACGCATTGATCGTGAACGCGGCCGCGTCGGCGCCGGTCAGGCTGAACGTCACCGCGCCGCCCCGGACGTCGTTTGCCGCGGCCGTGTAAACGACCGTGGAGGTCGCCGTGCCTTCCGGCACGGAGACGCTGGTGGCGCTCGTGATCGTCGGGGCCACGTCGGTCACCGACACCGTCACCGCTTGCGACGAGGTCAGCGTGCCATCGGAAGCCACGACGTTGAACGTATAGGAGGGCTTCGTCTCGAAGTCGGGCGAGGCGTTGAACGTCACCGCGCCGGTCGAGGCGTTGACCGTGAACGCGGCCGCGTCGGCGCCGCCCAGGCTGAACGTCACCGCGCCGCCCTGCACGTCGTTCGCGGCAGCGGTATAGATCACCGTCGAGGTCGCGATGCCTTCGCTCACCGACACGCTGGTGGCGCTGGTGATGGTCGGCGCGACATCGGTGACCGTGATCGTCACCGCCTGGCTGCTGGTCGCGGTGCCGTCGGAGGCGAGGACGCTGAAGCTGTACGAGCTCTTCGTCTCGAAGTCGGGCGAGGTGTTGAACTTCACCGCGCCGGTCGAGGCGTTGACCGTGAACGCGGCGGCGTCGGCGCCGCCCAGGCTGAAGGTGACGACGTCCGCCGGATCCAGGTCCGTGGCGCTCGCGACATACACGACCGTGGAGGCGGCGATGCCTTCGGCCACGGTGGCGGTCGTGCTGCTGGTGATCGTCGGGGCGTGGTTCACCCAGCCGACGTCGATGGTGATGGTGTTCGGCGTCGCATCGAACAGCGCGGCGTCCCGGACGCTGAAGTCGAGGCTGGCGTACCCGGCGCCGCTGGCATTCAGCGCGGGCGCGAATTGCAGCTTGCCTGCATCGATATCCGCCCTCGAAATCAGCTGCCCGGCCGTCACCGGCCCGAAGCCGGTGAGCGTAAGGGTGCCGGCGGACGGCACGACGTCGATCCTGACGGCGGTCATCGAGGCGCCGGCGTCGGGGTCGCTGAAGCCGAAATCGCTCGCCGTGAAGATATAGGCGGTGTTCTCCGGAGTCGCCGCGGTGAAATTCGTGCCGCTGGGCGCCTCGTTCACGTCGGTCACGGTCACCGTCACCGCCTGGCTGCCGGTGAGAGTACCGTCGGAGGCGACGACGTTGAAGCTGTACGAGGACTTGGCCTCGAAGTCCGGCGACGCGTTGAACGTGACGGCGCCGGTCGCGGCGTTGATGGTGAACGCGGCCGCGTCGGCGCCGCTGAGGCTGAAGCTCACGGTTCCGCCCTGCACATCGGTGCCGGTCGCGGTGTAGACCACCGCCGAGGTGCTCGTGTTTTCGGGCACGCTCACGCTGGTGGCGGAAGTGACGCTCGGGGCGACATCGGTCACCGCCACCGTCACCGCCTGGCTGCTGGTCAGCGTGCCGTCGCTCGCGACGACGTTGAAGCTGTAGGACGACTTGGTCTCGAAGTTCGGGCTGCTGTTGAACGTCACCGCGCCCGTCGAGTTATTGATCGTGAACGCCGCCGCGTCGGCGCCGCTCAGGCTGAACGTCACCGCTCCACCCTGCACGTCGGTCGCCGCCGCCGTATACACCGTCGTGGCGGTGCTGGTTCCTTCGGGGACCGAGACGCTGGTCGCGCTCGTGATGCTCGGGGCCACGTCGGTCACGCTCAGCGCCACTGCCTGGGCGCTGGTCAGCGTGCCATCGCTCGCGACGACATTGAAGCTGTAGGACGACTTCGTCTCGAAGTCCGGGCTGCTGTTGAACTTCACCGCGCCGGTCGCCGCATTGATCGTGAACGCGGCCGCATCGGCGCCGCTCAGGCTGAACGTCACCGCGCCGCCTTGTACATCGGTCGCCGCCGCCGTATACACCGTCGTGGCGGTGCTGATGCCTTCCGGCACCGAGACGCTGGTCGAGCTCGTGATGCTCGGGGCGACATCGGTCACGCCGACCGTCACGGCCTGGGCGCTGGTCAGCGTGCCATCGCTCGCGATGACATTGAAGCTGTAGGACGACTTCGTCTCGAAGTCGGGGCTGCTGTTGAACGTCACCGCGCCGGTGGACGAGTTGATCGTGAACGCCGCCGCGTCGGCGCCGCCCAGGCTGAAGGTCACCGCGCCACCTTGCACGTCCGTCGCCGCTGCCGTGTACACCACGGTCGCCGCGCTCGTGCCTTCCGGCACCGAGACGCTGGTCGCGCTCGTGATCGAGGGCGCCACGTCGGTCACCGTCAGCGTCACCGCCTGGGTATTGAAGGCGCCGCTCGCGTCGGAGGCTTTCACATTGAAGCTGTAGGAGCTCTTGGTCTCGAAGTCGGGCGACGCATTGAATGTCACCGCGCCGGTCGAGCTGTTGATCGTGAAGGCGCCCGCGTCGGCGCCCGTCAGCGCGTAGGTCACGGTGCCGCCGGCGACATCGGTCGCGCTCGCCGTGTACACCACCGTCGCCGTGCTCGTGCCTTCCGCCACCGCCGCCGTCGTCGCGCTGGTGATTCCCGGCGCCACGTCGGTCACGTTGATCGTCACCGCCTGGGTGTTGAACGCACCCGACGGATCGCTGGCCTTCACGTTGAAGCTGTAGGAGCTCTTCGTCTCGAAGTCGGGCGAGGCATTGAATGTGACCGCGCCGGTCGAGCTGTTGATCGTGAAGGCGCCGGCGTCGGCGCCGGTCACCGCGTAGGTCACCGTGCCGCCGGCCACATCGGTCGCGCTCGCGGTGTACACCACCGTCGCCGTGCTCGTGCCCTCCGCCACCGTTGCCGTCGTCGCGCTGGTGATGCCCGGCGCCACGTCGGTCACGCTGATCGTCACGGTCTGGGTGTTGAACGCGCCGGACGGATCGCTCGCTTTCACGTCGAAGCTGTAGCTCGACTTCGTCTCGAAGTCCGGGCTGGAATTGAAGGTCACCGCACCGGTCGAGGAATTGATCGTGAAGGCGCCCGCGTCGGCGCCCGTCAACGCGTAGGTCACTGCGCCGCCCACCGGGTCGGTCGCGCTCGCGGTGTAAACGACCGTCGCGGCCGAAGTTCCCTCCACCACGGTCGCCGTCGTGGCGCTGGTGATGCTCGGCGCCACGTCGGTCACGTTGACCGTCACCGCCTGGGTGTTGAACGCACCCGACGGATCGCTGGCTTTCACGTTGAAGCTGTAGCTCGACTTCGTCTCGAAGTCCGGGCTGGAATTGAAGGTCACCGCGCCGGTCGAGCTGTTGATCGTGAAGGCGCCGGCGTCGGCGCCGGTCAACGCATAGGTCACCGTGCCGCCGGCCGGGTCGGTCGCGCTCGCGGCGTAAACGACCGTCGCCGTCGAAGTTCCCTCCACCACCGTCGCCGTCGTCGCGCTCGTGATGCTCGGCGCCACGTCGGTTACGGTCAGCGTCACCGCCTGGGTGTTGAACGCGCCCGACGGATCGCTGGCTTTCACGTTGAAGCTGTAGCTCGACTTCGTCTCGAAGTCCGGGCTGGAATTGAAGGTCACCGCGCCGGTCGAGCTGTTGATCGTGAAGGCGCCCGCATCGGCGCCGGTCAGCGCATAAGTCACGGTGCCGCCGGCCGGATCGGTTGCGCTCGCCGCGTACACCACGGTCGCGGTCGAGACGCCCTCCACCACCGTCGCCGTCGTCGCGCTGGTGATGCCCGGCGCCACGTCGGTCACATTGATCGTCACCGCCTGCGAACCGGTCAGCGCGCCATCGGAGGCAACGACGTTGAAGCTGTAGGAGCTCTTCGCTTCGAAGTCCGGCGAAGCGTTGAAGGTCACCGTGCCCGTAGCCGCATTGATGGTGAACGCCGTCGCATCGGCGCCGCTCAGGCTCCAGCTCGGGGCCGGCCCGTCCGGATCGGTCGAAGTCGCGGTGTACACCACCGTCGCGGTCGAGATCCCCTCGGTGACCGTCGCCGTGGTCGAGCTGGTGACGGTCGGCGCATCGTTCACGGCCGCGATGTTGATCGTGCTCGCCACCGTGTTGGAGCCGAGCGCGCCGTCGCTCGCCGCGAAGGTCACGGTGCGCGAGGTGGTCGAAGGATTGTCCGAGCTATTCGAGTATTGCACCGCGCGCAGCGCCACCTGCCATTGCGCGAGGGTCGCCGTCGCTCCCGCGGAGCTGAGGCTCATGACGCCCGTGCCGGCGTTGTAGGACCCGGTGATGTTGCCCATCGTCGCCGGAACGTTGGTGAACGACAGGGCGTCCTCGCCCGACGCCAATCCGCCGGTGATCGACACTGTCGCCGAGGCGAGCGTGCCGTTGTCCAGGTCGGTGACCGTCAATGCGGTGTTGACCGCGGTGGCGGCTGCGTTCTCGGTGTAGTTGAGCGTCGAGCCTGTCGCCAGAACCGGCGCGTCGTTCACCGCCGCGACGTTCACGGTGGAGGTCACGGTATTTGAGTTCGCCGTGCCGTCGTTCACGACATAGCTCACCGTCCTTGCGGACGTGGACGGGTTGTCCGAGCTGTTCGAGTACTGCACGGCGCGCAACGCCACCTGCCACTGCGCGAGCGTCGCCGTGCCGCCGGCCGAGGTGAGCGTCATCGCGCCCGTGCCCGCATTGTAGGCGCCTGCGATGTTGCCCATCGTCGCCGGCACGTTCGTGAAGCTCAGAACGTCCTGGCCCGACGCGAAGTTGCCGGTGATCGAGACCGCCGCCGACGGAAGCGTCGCGTTGTCGACGTCCGCCAGCGTCAGCGCCGTATTGATCGCGCTCGCGGCGCCGTTTTCCGTGTAGTTCAGCGTGCTGCCGGTGGCGAGCACCGACGCGTCGTTGACTGCGGCGACGTTGACCGTGCTCGCGACGGTGTTGGAGCCGAGCGCGCCGTCGTTCACGGCGAAGCTCACCGTGCGCGCCGCGGTCGACGGATTGTCGGAGCTGTTCGAGTACTGCACTGCCCGCAGCGCGGCCTGCCACTGCGCGACCGTCGCGGTATTGCCCGCGGAGGTGAGCGTCATCACGCCCGTGCCCGCGTTGTACGAGCCCGCGACGTTGCCCATCGTCGCCGGAACGTTGGTGAACGAGAGCGCATCCTCGCTCGAGGCGAAGCCGCCGGTGATCGACACCGTCGCGCTCGAGAGCGTGGCGCTGTCCACGTCCGCGACGGTCACTGCGGTGTTGATCGCCGTCGCCGCGCCGTTCTCCGTGTAGTTCAGCGTGCTTCCGCTCGCCAGCACCGGCGCGTCGTTGACCGCGGCAACGTTGACCGTGGAGGCGACGGTGTTCGAATTGGCCGCGCTGTCGTTGACGGTAAAGCTGACCGTGCGCGAGGCGGTCGACGGGTTGTCCGAGCTGTTCGAGTACTGCACCGCGCGCAGCGCCACCTGCCACTGCGCGAGCGTCGCCGTGCCGCCGGCCGAGGTGAGCGTCATCACGCCCGTGCCCGCGTTGTAGGCGCCGGCGATGTTGCCCATCGTCGCCGG
>Ga0209131_1000105_pt1 | contig 61819 bp, 66 predicted proteins | sample GraSoi_2013_40cm_FD_185826 | JGI IMG/M metagenome (GOLD analysis project Ga0209131, IMG submission 185826) | Grasslands soil microbial communities from the Angelo Coastal Reserve, California, USA - Sample 9_17_2013_40cm (SPAdes) (version 2) | ecosystem: Environmental > Terrestrial > Soil >...
ACCGCATCATCCCGGCCGAGTGGCAATTCAAGCAGTAGTTGACGAAGGTCCGGGCGCCCGCCTGCAGGCTCGCGACATCGCGCGGGTCGATCGGCGCCGAATCGAGCCTGACCGATTCCTCAGCGAGCGCGAGCGGTGCGGCGAGCGCGAGGAGTACGACGAGCGCCCTCATTTCGAGGTGACCCTCTCCGGTTCGGGCCGGCATTTGTCCATCTTCGAATACCACGGCATGAGGAAGAAGAACAGGAAATACACCGCCGTGCCGATCTGTGCCGCCAGCGTGCGCTCCTCGGTCACGGCCTGGGTGCCCAGGTAGCCCAGCACGAAGAACGCAATCACAAAAAGCGCGATCGCCGTTTTGGTGATCGGCCCCTTGTAACGGATCGACCTCACCGGGCTGCGGTCGAGCCAGGGCATGAAAAAGAAGATCATGACCGAGGTGCCCATCAGCACCACGCCCCAGACCTTGGGGTCGAAGGCGTAGAAACCCAGGAGCAGCGCGAGCGCGAGCGCCGTGACGGCGATTCTCGTCCGCGGGTTCTTCACGCTCCAGATGATGAGTCCCGCCATGGCGATGACGCCTGCGGCAAGCGCCCACATGAAGCTCTCCGTGGTGGCACGCAGGATCGAGTAGTACGGCGTGAAATACCACACCGGCGCAATGTGCGGGGGCGTCTTGAGCGGATCGGCGGGGATGAAGTTGTTGTCCTCGAGGAACAGGCCGAATCCATCCGGCGCGAAGAACACGACGATCGAGAATACGATGAGGAACACCACTACGCCGAAGGTGTCCTTCACGGTGTAGTAGGGATGAAACGGAATACCGTCGAGGGGCTTCCCGGTCTTGGGATCCTTCACGTTCTTGATCTCGACCCCGTCGGGGTTGCTCGAGCCGACCTCGTGCAGCGCGAGCAAATGCGCGACAACGAGCGCGAGGAGCGCGAGCGGCACCGCGATCACGTGGTAGGCGAAAAACCGGTTGAGCGTCGCATCCGACACCACGAAATCGCCGCGGATCCAGATCGCGAGGTCCGGTCCGATCACGGGAATCGCGTCGAAGAGGTTCACGATCACCTGCGCGCCCCAGTACGACATCTGGCCCCAGGGGAGCAGGTAGCCGAAGAAGGCCTCGGCCATCAGGCACAGGAAAATCAGCATGCCGAAGATCCACAGAAGCTCGCGCGGCTTGCGGTACGAGCCGTAGAGCATCGCGCGGAACATGTGCAGGTAGACGCAGATGAAGAAGAAGGAGGCGCCGGTCGAGTGCATGTAGCGGATCCACCAGCCCCATGGCACCTCGCGCATGATGTACTCGACCGAGGCGAACGCCTGGCTCGCATCGGGCTTGTAGTTCATGGTGAGGAAGATGCCGGTGACGATCTGGATCACCAGCACGAACAGCGCGAGCGAGCCGAAGTAGTACCAGAAATTGAAGTTCTTCGGCGCGTAGTACTCGGAGAGATGCGAGCGCCATGTCTCCATCAGCGGGAAGCGCTGATCGATCCAGGTGAGCAGACCGTTGAAGGGTCCCGCTCCGGTAACCGCCTGCTTTTCTGCCGCAGCCATTCGCTCTACGCCCCTTTCTTGTCGTCGCCGATCAGGATCCGCGTGTCGGAGAGATAGGTGTAGGGCGGGACCTTGAGGTTGTCCGGGGCGGGCTTGTTCTTGTAGACCCGACCAGCGAGATCGAACAGCGACCCGTGGCAAGGGCAATAGAACCCTCCGGTCCACTGGCTCTCGAAGGCTTCCGGACCTGCTTTGAGCCGGTCCTGCGGCGAGCAGCCGAGGTGCGTGCAAATTCCGACCACCACCAGGTACTCCGGTTTGATCGAGCGGTATTCGTTCCGGGCGTATTCGGGCGTCAACTCGCCTTTCTTGCGCTCGCTTTTTGGATCGGCGACCTTGCCGTCGGCCAGTTTGACGTCTTCGAGCATTTCCTTGGAGCGGTGAAGGATCCAGACCGGTTGCCCGCGCCATTCGACGGTCATCTTTTCCCCGGGATTGAGCTGGCCAATGTCGGCCTCGACTGGCGCGCCGAGCGCTTCTGCGCGCTCCGAGGGCAACATCGAAGCGGCGAAAGGGACGGCCGTGGCGACTGCGGATGCACCGCCCGCGCAAGCGCTCGCGATGACCAGGCTGCGACGCCTGCGGTTGACCTCGGATTGATCGCTCATGGAAAAACCCTGATTGAAAAAGACATTCTTGCGATGCGAAATTATACAGAAAGCTTCGCGCCACACCAAATTTTTCAGTCCAACTTATTGATTTGGATGGTGAATACACGAATTGCTCTCGCCCGCACGCAAGCGCAGGCGAGCACTGGCACGCGCAGCGGCGCGTCGAGCCGTTTTGCGCAATAATCCACTACAAGGGAGTCCGGGTTGCGCCTCGCATTTCGCGCGGGCGAACCGCCGCGGACCAACATCCAAGATCTCCGCCGAAGCGCTGCCCGCTCGAATCCATGCGCAATCTCTGGCTCACCTTTGCCCAAACGGCCACCGTGGCGGTCGGTGTGCTTTTCGTCGTCACCACGCTGAAGCCGGAGTGGCTCGGCCGTCCCGGTTCCGGACCCCAGGTGGTCGAGTTGCGCCAAGCCGCTTCATCATCGAGCGTGCCCGCGCGCGCGGCCTCTTACAGCGACGCGGTGAGAAAGGCCGTCCCTGCAGTCGTGAACATTTTCACCAGCAAGGAGATCAAGACACCGCGCCATCCGTTCCTCGACGATCCTCTGTTCCGGCATTTTTTCGGGGACCGTCTGGAAGAGGAGCCGCAGCGCGCGGCAAGCCTGGGCTCGGGCGTCATCGTGAGCCCCAAGGGATACATCCTCACCAATCACCACGTGGTCGAGGCGGCCGACGAGATCGAGGTGGCGCTCATCGACGGCAAGAAATTGAAAGCCAGGGCCGTCGGCTCCGATCCTGAAACCGATATCGCAGTCCTGCAGGTCGAAGGCGGAGTGGTTCCGGCCATCACTTTCGGCGATGCCGACGCCCTGCGTGTCGGCGATGTGGTGCTTGCCATCGGCAATCCGTTCGGCGTGGGACAGACCGTGACGATGGGCATCGTCTCGGCCCTGGGCCGCAATCAGCTCGGCATCAATACTTTCGAGAACTTCATCCAGACCGACGCCGCAATCAATCCGGGCAACTCGGGCGGGGCGCTTATCGACACGGCGGGAAATCTGGTCGGCATCAACACCGCGATCTACTCGCGCTCGGGGGGATCGCTCGGCATCGGTTTCGCGATCCCGGCATCGAGCGCCAGGCAAGTCATGGAGCAGATCATCCAGACCGGAGGCGTCACGCGCGGTTGGATCGGCGTCGAGGCGCGGGAGATCACTCCGGAAATGGGAGAATCCTTCCGCCTGGGCACCACCAGCGGGGTACTGATCGAGGGCGTGCTGCGAGGCGGGCCCGCCGAACGGGCCGGACTGAAGCCCGGCGATGTTCTGATTGCGATCGAGGGCAAGCCGGTCAAGGATCCGAACTCGATGCTGAACCTGGTGGCGGCACTCGTCCCGGGGAAGCCTGCTTCAGTCCGGCTGCGCCGCGACAACAAGGACGTGGACCTACAGGTCGCCGTCGGCAAACGCCCGACCCAGCAACGTCGCCGCCGCTAGAGGCGCGTCCGCTACTCCGGTCCCGTTTCCGTGCGCTTGAGGTCCTTGTCCAAGTTGCCGCCCTCGGGTGTTTCGGACGCAGCCGGGGAGCGTCCGACGAAGCGCGCGCACACGATGCCGAGCTCGTAGAGAAACCACAGCGGCACGGCGAGCATCACTTGCGAGATGACGTCGGGAGGCGTGAATATCGCCCCGACCACGAACGCGCCGACGATCACGTAGGGGCGGATTTCTTTCAGTTTCTCTATGGAAACCACTCCCACCCGCACCAGCACGATCACCACCACGGGAACCTCGAAGGTCACTCCGAACGCCATGAAGGTGGTCAGCACGAAAGAAAGATATTTATCGATATCGGTCATCCACGCGACGCCTTCCGGAGCGATGGACGCCATGAACTTGAAAACGACCGGGAACACCAGGAAATACGCGAAAGACATTCCCAGCAGAAACAAAAGCGAACTCGCGATCACCAGAGGCAGCACCAAGCGCTTCTCGTTCACATACAAACCCGGCGCAACAAACGCCCAGACTTGGTAAAGAACGTAGGGAAGCGCGATCACGAAAGCCACGAGCAAGGCCACCTTGACCGGAACGAGAAACACGCCGACCACGTCGGTGGCGATCATTTGGCCGCCGACAGGGAGCGCCGCAATCAAGGGCTTGGCGAGCAGCGCGTAGAGCTCCCTCGCCCAGGCAAACAGGCACAGGAACACGACGATCACCGCAAGAATCGCACGCAGGAGCCGGTCGCGCAGCTCGACCAGGTGGGAGATGAAGGTGTCCTGCGTGCTCATTCGCGGCCGATCAGACGGCGGTTTTTTCCGGTGGCGGGGGCGCGCCGCCTTGCGGCTCGCTGCCGGCTTCACCCGGCTTCGCAACCTCATCAGCGGGTGCGGGCTCCGGCGCCGTCGACGGACCTGCGGCGGTGCCCTCGATTCTCGTCAAGTCATTGAGCTCGGCCTCGGTTTTCGACACTTCGCTTTGAACCGAGTCGACGGTCGTATTGACCGTACCCTCGAACCCGCGCGCGGCGTCCTCGAAGGTGCTCTTGAACTTGCGCAGCTCGTCCAGCTCGATCTCGCGGTTGATGTCGGCCTTGACATCGTTGACGTAGCGCTGCAGCCGGCCGAACAAATGGCCCATGGTGCGCGCCACGCGAGGCAGGCGCTCGGGCCCGATGACGATGAGCGCCACGACGGCGATCACCATCAGTTCGGAAAATCCGACGTCAAACACAGGGGGTGAACGAACTGTTCAAAAAGAAGCCGGGACCGCGCCCGGCATCCGGGTGCGCGCGAAGACCCTCAGGTCTTCGCTTTTTCCTTGATCTCGCCCTCGATGGTGTGGCCCGTCACCTGAGGCGCGGGCCCGCCGTCGGCCGGCTTGTTCTCCGAGGATTTCATGCCGTCCTTAAAACCGCGCACCGCCCCTCCCAGGTCGGCGCCGATATTACGAAGCTTCTTCGTGCCGAAAACCAGCAAAACGATCAGCAGCACGACCAGCCAGTGCCAAATGCTCCAGGTACCCATGGTATTACCCTTTCAATTGCGTTTCAGCATCGGGCCCAAGGCTTCCGGGCCGCCGATGACGTGGACGTGCAAATGATACACCTCCTGCCGGCCCACACGTCCGGTGTTGATGATGACGCGAAAGCCGTCGGTCGACCCCTGCTCGCGCGCCAGGCGCGGCGCCATGGCGAGGAGCTTGCCCAACACAGCCTGGTGGCTCGTGTCGCAATCCGCCAGCGAATCGATATGTTTCTTGGGGATGATCATGAAATGCACCGGGGCGAGCGGATGGATGTCATGGAAAGCGAAAATGTCGGCGTCCTCGTAGATTTTCCGGCTGGGGATCTCTCCCCGGACGATCTTGCAGAAGACGCAAGCTTGCGCGTCCATCGCTATTTCCGCTCCGCCTTCGCGCGCCGCTTGTCGGCGCGCGCGGCCTTTTCGTCTATCCCGGAAATGCCTTCGCGGCGACGCAGCTCCGCGAGCACGTCGGCGGGCCGCAAGCCGTACTGTGCGAGCATGATCAGGCAATGAAACCACAGGTCGGCCGTTTCGCCGACGATGCGCAGGCGATCGCCGTCCTTGGCGGCCATCACCGCCTCGGTCGCCTCCTCGCCGACTTTTTTCAGGATCGCATCGGGTCCGCGCGCGAACAGCCGCGACACATAAGACTTTTCCGGGTCGCCGGCCTTGCGCGACTCGACCACGTCCGCCAGCCGTTCGAGTATGTCGCTCATCGTCCGTATATTTCCTTCGGGTCCTTGATCACCGGCTCCACCGTCACCCAGCGCCCGTTGTCGAGCTTCTGGAAAAAGCAGCTGTGCCTTCCGGTGTGGCAGGCGATTCCGCCGCTCTGCTCCACCCTGAGCAGCACCACGTCCTCGTCGCAGTCTAGCCGGATCTCGCGCACCGTCTGCACGTTTCCGGACTGCTCGCCTTTTTTCCACAGGCGCATCCGCGAGCGCGACCAGTAGTGCGCTTCACCGGTCGCCGCGGTCTTGGCGAGCGACTCGCGGTTCATCCAGGCGAGCGTCAGCACCTTGTCCGTGGACACCTCCTGGGCGATCGCGGGGACGAGGCCCTGTTCGTCCCACTTTATCCGATCGAGCCATTCCTCTGCCATTGCGTCCACCGGTTCAAAGCCTGATTTCGATTCCGCGCTTTGCCATGTATTCCTTCGCCTCGCGCACGGTGAATTCGCCGAAATGAAAAATGCTTGCAGCGAGAACCGCGTCGGCGCGGCCCTCGAGCACGCCCTCGGCGAGATGATCGAGCTTGCCGACGCCACCGCTGGCAATGACCGGGACATCGACCGCTTCGGCCACCGCGCGCGTAAGCGCGAGATCGAAACCTTCGCGGGTACCGTCGCGGTCCATGCTCGTGAGCAGGATCTCGCCCGCGCCCAGCTTTTGCATTTTACGCGCCCATTCGACCGCGTCCAATCCGCCCGGCCGGCGTCCCCCATGAGTAAACACCTCCCAGCGAATCCCGGGGCCCGCCGCAGCCCGCGTCTGTTTGGCGTCGATCGCGACCACGATGCACTGAGCGCCGTAGCGACCCGCGGCATCGGCGATGAGCTGCGGATTTTGGACCGCGGCGGTGTTGATGGAGACCTTGTCGGCCCCCGCGTTGAGCAAGCGCCTCACGTCCTCAACCTTGCGCACGCCACCGCCGACGGTGAGGGGAATGAACACCTGCGCCGCGACCTCCTCGACGACGCGCAGGATCAGATCGCGCTCTTCCAAGCTCGCGGTGATGTCGAGGAACGTCAGCTCGTCGGCGCCCTGCTCGTTGTAGCGCCGCGCGATCTCGACCGGATCGCCCGCGTCGCGCAGGCCGACGAAGTTGATGCCCTTCACGACCCGCCCGCGGTCGACGTCGAGGCAGGGAATGACGCGCTTGGCGAGCATGGCCTAGGATCGAGGATCGAGGAGAAAAGAGCAAATCGCAAGGCGAGGGAAGGTCTTCCCTCGATCCTCAACCCTGCGCCTTCAATCCTTGCCCTTCCCCAGCTTGTCCGCCTCGGCCTGGGCTTTCTTGAAGTCGAGCGTGCCCTGATAGATCGCGCGACCGGTGATGACGCCGTCGATACCTTCGGATTCGATTTTGCACAGCGCCTTGATGTCCTCGACGCTGGTCAGGCCGCCGCTCGCGATCACGGGAACGCGCAACTCCCTCGCGAGCTTCAGCGTCGCGTCGATGTTCACTCCGGTGAGCATGCCGTCGCGGCCGATGTCGGTGTAGATGATCGCCTCGACGCCGTAGTCCTGGAATTTCTTCGCGAGGTCCACCACGTCGTGGCCGGTCATCTTGGACCAGCCCTCGACGGCGACTTTGCCGTCCTTGGCGTCGAGCGCGACGATGATGTGTCCGGAAAAAGCCGTGCACGCGTCCTGCAGGAAGCCGGGATTTTTCACCGCCGCCGTCCCGATGATGATGTAGCCGACCCCGAGGTCGAGATAGTGCTCGATCGTGTCCAGGTCGCGGATGCCCCCGCCCAGCTGCACCGGCGGGGAATCCCCGAGCGCCTGCAGGATCGCGCGGATAACGCTCTCGTTCTTGGGCTTGCCGGCCGCGGCCCCGTTCAGATCGACGAGGTGCAGCCGGCGGGCGCCTTGCGCCTTCCAATGCTTGGCCATGCCGACGGGGTCTTCCGAGAACACCGTGGCCTCGTTCATCTTTCCCTGTTTCAGGCGGACGCAGTGCCCGTCCTTGATGTCAATCGCCGGAATGATCAGCATTGAGTCGGGAAACAGCGCAAAGCCCCGGGCAACCGGGAAGGCTGATGGGAAGATTCAGGGATTCCAGTTGAGGAAGTTGGCGAGGAGCCGCAGGCCGGCAGTATCGCTTTTTTCTGGGTGGAACTGTACCGCGAAAATATTATCCCGTGCCACGGCGCAGGTAAAGGGGACGCCGTAGTCCGTTGTACCCCGCACCAGCGCGGCCTCCCCCGTCTGCGGAAAGTAGCTGTGGACGAAATAGAACCGGCTGCCGTCCTCGATGCCCGACCACAGGGCATGCGGCGCGGCCTGTTTCACGCGGTTCCAGCCGATGTGAGGAACCTTGAGCTTGCGTCCCTCATCGTCGACCATGGCTTCCGCGGGGAAGCAACGCACCGCTCCCGGCAGGAGAGCGAGCCCGGCCACATCGCCTTCGTCGCTGCGCTCGAAAAGCATCTGCAAGCCGATGCAGATTCCCAGAAACGGCCGGCTGCGGGCGGCGTCGAGCACCGCCGGACGCAAGCCGCGCGCGTCCATCTCGCGCATGCAATCGGGCATCGCGCCCTGGCCCGGAAATACGACGCGGTCGGCGCCCGCCACGTGCGCGGGATCGGATGTCACCTCGACGCTCGCGTGCGGCGCTACATGTTCCACCGCCTTGGAGACCGAATGGAGGTTGCCCATGCCGTAATCAACGACCGCGACGCGCATTGCAGGGTCAGTCGGAAAAGAGCCCTAGAGGGTGCCCTTCGTGGAGGGGACGGTGCCCGCGGCGCGCGGATCGGGCTCCAGCGCCATGCGCAGAGCCCGCGCGAACGCCTTGAACATCGTTTCGCACTGATGATGCGCGTTGTCTCCGCGCAGGTTGTCGATATGCAGCGTCACCTGCGCGTGGTTGGCGAACCCCTGAAAGAATTCGTGCACCAGATCGACGTCGAACTCGCCGATCAGCGCGCGCTTGAACTGGACGTGGTACTGGAGGCCGGGCCGCCCGGAGAAATCGATCACGACACGCGACAGCGCCTCGTCGAGCGGTACGTAGGCATGCCCGTAACGCCGAATGCCTTTCTTGTCGCCCACGGCGCGCGCCACCGCCTGGCCCAGTGTGATCCCGATGTCCTCGACCGTGTGGTGGGGATCGACGTGCAGGTCGCCCTTTGCCCGAATATCGAGATCGAGCATCCCGTGGCGCGCGACCTGGTCGAGCATGTGATCGAGAAACGGAATGCCGGTCGCGAGGGTCGCCCGTCCGCTGCCGTCGACATCGACCGAAAGGGCGATCTGCGTCTCGGTGGTCTTGCGGTCGGCGGTTGCGGCGCGCGTGGGCATTGCGGTGAGCTTGAGCGCGATAGCCTACACGAAATCAGCGTTCGGCGAGCGCTTGCGCAAACGCGGCAAGACACCGCCGATTCTCTTCGGGCGTGCCGATGGTGAGGCGGACGCAACCGTCGAGGAGCGGCACGCCGGTATGCAGGTTCTTGATCAGCACGCCGCGGCGCCGCATGCCTTCGAATACGGTGGCGGCGTCCGGCACGCGGACCAGGATGAAATTCGCGTCGCTCCGAAAAACCGTTATCCCGGGCAACTTGCGCAGCTCACCGTCAAGCCGCTCGCGCTCCGCGTTGATGCTCCGCGCCTGCGCTTCGAGCACGTCATAGTGCGCGAGAACGCGCTCGGCGACCAAGTGGGTCAGCGTGTTGACGTTGTAGGGAGGGCGTACTTTGTCGAATTCGCGGATCCACTCCGGCCTCCCCACCGCGTAGCCGAGCCGGATGCCGGCGAGCCCGAGCTTCGATAGAGTGCGCATGACCACGAGATTCGGAAATTCCGCCAGCCGCGTCATGAATGTCTTGCGCGCGAAGGGGTTGTAGGCCTCGTCGATCACCACCAGCCCCGGGGCCGCGGCGACGATCTGCGCAATGGCCTCCTCCGAGAACAGCTTTCCCGACGGATTGTTCGGGTAGTCGATGAAGACCACCGCGGGCTGGTGTTCGGCCAAGGCGCGCAAAAAAGAGGCGGTATCGAGCGTGAAATCGGGCTTGAGGAGCACGCCGATATAGGGCAAGCCAGCGAACTGCGCATACTGGCTGAACATGAAGAAGCAGGGCCGAGGCGCGAGCACCACGGCTCCCGGGCGTGCGACGCATTGCGTGATGATGTGAATGATTTCGTCCGAGCCGTTGCCGAGCAGGACGCCGTACTCCGGCCCAATCCCCATCACGTCGCGCAGGCGCTTCATCAAAGCGGGGGCGGTCGGATCGGGGTAGCGATTGACCTCGGCGTTTGCCACCAGTTCGCCGATCTCGCGGCGCAGGGTCTCCGGCAGCCGATACGGGTTTTCCATCGAATCGAGCTTCACCATTCCTTGCGCCGTTTGGACGTGATAGGCGGCGAGCGCCCGAATATCGTCGCGGATGATCCTTTCCGGCCCGGCGCTCACGGCTTGCCCTTGAGTGTCTTTCCCAATCTGAGCTCCGCCGAGCGCGCGTGCGCTTGAAATCCTTCGCCGTTCGCGAGCGTCATGGCGAGATGCCCGAGTTTTTGGGCGCCTTTGCGCGATACGTCGATGATGCTCGAGCGCTTCTGGAAATCGTATACGCCGAGCGGCGAGGAGAATCTCGCCGTGCGCGAAGTCGGCAGCACGTGATTGGGGCCGGCGCAGTAGTCGCCGAGCGCCTCGGAGGAGTAGCGCCCCAGGAAAATCGCGCCGGCGTGGCGGATTTTTTTCAGCCATTTCTTGGGACTCGCCACCGAGAGCTCCAGGTGTTCCGGGGCGATCCGATTGGCGATCTCGCACGCTTCGTCCAGGTTTTTTACTTCAATCAGTGCTCCGCGGCGGCGCAATGAATCTCCGATGATTTTCTGGCGCGACATGTCCTTGATCAAACGGTCAATGCTTTCCTTCACCTTCCCGATGAAGGCTCCATCAGGGGAAATCAGGATGGCTTGCGAAGTCTCATGGTGCTCAGCTTGGGAAAACAAGTCCATTGCGATCCAGTCCGGATCGGTCAGGCCGTCGCAGATCACCAGAATCTCGGTCGGACCGGAAATCATGTCGATGCCGACCGTGCCGAATACGCGGCGCTTAGCCGCCGTCACATAGGCGTTGCCCGGACCCACGATCTTGTCCACTTGCGGGATGGTCTCAGTTCCGTAGGCAAGCGCGGCGATCGCCTGAGCGCCGCCGATCGCGAACACGCGGTCGACGCCGGCGATCGCAGCCGCCGCGAGAACGAGCGGATTGCGCTCGCCGCGCGGTGTGGGCACGCACATGATGAGCTCGCGGACGCCAGCGATCTTGGCCGGGACGGCGTTCATCAGGACCGACGAGGGATAAGCCGCCAGACCGCCGGGGACGTACAGCCCGACACGGTCGAGCGGCGTCACCTGCTGGCCGAGCGTCGTGCCGTCGGTTTCGGTGAACTGCCACGACTTCGCGAGCTGTCGTTTGTGGTAGTTGCGGATGCGCGCCGCGGCCTGTTCCAGCGCTTCGCGCTCCGCGCGCACTAGCCCCGCGCGGGCTTTTTCGAGCGGGGCGCGAGGCAATTCGAGTTCGGCGACCCGCGTCGCTTTCACCTGGTCGAAGCGTTCGGTGTATTCGAGCACCGCGGCGTCGCCACGCTTACGCACGCTTTCGCAAATCTCCGTGACCTTGCCTTCGACTTCTTCGCCGAACGTGGCGTCGAATGAAGTCAGCGCCCTGAGACGCGCGTCGAAATCAGCTTCCGTCGTCGAAAGCCGGGCGATCTCAAGCATGCTTTCCCGCGGCTTTCGTGAACTGGTCGAGGAGCGGCTGGATGGCGTCGCGCCTGAGCTTGAGCGCCGCCTGGTTGATGATGAGGCGGGCGCTGATCGGTTGGATCTCCTCGACCGCGCGCAGGCGGTTGGCGCGCAGCGTATCGCCGCTGGAAACCAGATCGACGATCGCGTCGGCGAGGCCCACGAGCGGCGCGAGCTCCATCGAGCCGTAGAGCCTGATCAGATCGACGTGCACGCCCTTGGCTGCGAAGTGCTCGCGAGCGGTCCGCATGTACTTGGTCGCCACGCGCAAACGCGCGCCCTGGCGCACGGCACCCGCATAATCGAAGCCCTCGGGAACCGCGACCACCATGCGGCACGATGCGATGCCCAAGTCGAGAGGCTGGTACAGCCCCTCGCCGCCGTGCTCGAGCAGCACGTCTTTTCCGGCGATGCCGAGCTCCGACGCGCCGTACTGGACGTAAGTCGGAACATCGGCCGCGCGAACGATGAGCAGCCGCAGGTCGCGGCGGCTCGTGCGCAGGATGAGCTTGCGCGAGCTGTCGGGATTGTCGAGGGCTCGAATGCCCGCTGCGGCAAGCAGCGGAAGCGTTTCATCGAAGATCCTGCCTTTGGAGAGCGCGAGCGTGATCACGGTGGGATCGGCCAAAAAAAGATTTTACAGCAAAGACGGCGAAGGCCGCGAAGGAAATCCTTATTTTTCATGATGTTCCGAAATTCCTGGAACGGTTCAGCGCTGGGCGCTCTCCGCAGCTCAATGAACCCGTTTGATGCGCGCGCCGAGCTGCGCGAGCTTCTCCTCGATGCACTCGTAGCCGCGATCGAGGTGATAGATCCGATCGACTGTCGTTTCGCCCTCGGCGACCAGACCCGCGACGACGAGGCTCGCTGAGGCGCGCAGGTCAGTTGCCATGACGGTCGCGCCCTGCAGCTTCGATACGCCGCGCACGATCGCCGCATTTCCCGAGATCTCGATGTCGGCGCCGAGACGCTGCATTTCCAGGGCATGCATGAACCGGTTCTCGAAAATGGTCTCGGTGATGACGGCGGTGCCTTCCGCGATCGCGTCCAGCGCCATCAGCTGTGCCTGCATGTCGGTCGGGAACGCCGGGTAGGGAGCGGTCCGGACATTGACCCCCCTGGGCCTCCCCCGCATGGCGAGCGAGATGGTTCCGTTCCCCGTCTGCAGCTCAGCGCCCGCCTCGCGCAGCTTTTCGAGCACCGCATCGAGGATGCCGCCGTCGGTGCCGTGAAGCGTGACGCGGCCGCCGGTCGCCGCAGCCGCCGCGAGGAAGGTTCCGGTTTCGATGCGGTCGGGCATGATGCGGTGCTGGGCCCCATGCAGCCGCGCAACGCCTTCGATCGTGATCACGTCGGTTCCCGCACCTTTGATTCGCGCGCCCATCGCCGAGAGACATTGGGCAAGGTCCACCACTTCGGGCTCGCGCGCGGCATTCTCGAGCGTGGTCGTGCCCTCGGCAAGGCACGCAGCCATCATGAGATTCTCGGTGCCGGTGACGGTCACGAGATCCATCAGGATGCGGGCGGCTTTCAGCCGTTTTGCTTTCGCCGAGATGTAACCTTGCTCGACCGAGATCGCGGCTCCGAGCGCTTCGAGTCCTTTGACGTGCAAGTCCACCGGGCGCATCCCGATTGCGCACCCTCCGGGGAGCGACACCCGAGCCTCGCCACAGCGAGCGAGGAGCGGCCCGAGGACGAGGATCGAAGCGCGCATGGTCTTCACCAGGTCGTAGGGGGCGAGCGGGTCGGACAGACGCTCCGCCTTGAGGGACAGGCCCAAGCGGTCATCGAGGGAGACTTCCACCCCCATCTGCGCGAGCAGCCGAAGCATGGTGCTCACGTCCCTCAGGTGCGGCACGTTGGAGAGCGTGAGCTGCTCGCTCGTGAGCAACCCCGCGCACATCAGCGGGAGCGCCGCATTTTTCGCGCCCGAAACGCGGATCTCGCCCGAGAGCGGCACGCCTCCCTGGATGATGAGCTTATCCATTCGCCGCCTCTTCGGGAGTGAGCGTGCGCATCGACAGCGCATGAATCTCCCCGCGCATGCGCTCCCCGAGCGCCGCATAGACGAGCTGATGGCGCTGCACGCGGCTCTTGCCGCGGAACGCTTCGCTCACGATGAGCGCCTCGAAATGCTCTCCGTCGCCCACGACGCGTACTTCGCTGCCCTGCAGCCCCTTCTCGATATAGTTTTGAACCTGCTCCGGTGTCACCATGTCAATGCCTCAACCTGTAACCGCTCTTGAGCATCGCGAGCGCTCCTCCGGAAACTGCACCCAGAAAAACGGTCACGACGGCCAGACTCCGAAACGGGTCGACGTCCGAGACGCCGAAGAAACCGTAGCGGAATCCGTCAATCATGTAGAAAAACGGATTGAAATGCGAGAGCTCTTGCCAGAAAGCGGGGAGCGAATGGATCGAGTAGAACACCCCCGAGAGAAAGGTGAGAGGCATGACGAAGAAGTTCTGGAAGGCCGCGACCTGGTCGATTTTCTCGGACCAGATTCCGGCGATCATCCCGAGCGATCCCAGGATGGCGCTTCCGCAGAAGGCGAACGCGAGGATCCACAGCGGATGGCGAAATTCGATCTCGACGAAAGGCAACGTCACCAGGAGCACGGCCGCGCCGACGAGCATCCCGCGCACGACTGCGGCCAGCACATAGGCGCTGAAGAACTCCCAGTAGGCGAGCGGCGGCAGCAGCACGAAGATGATATTGCCCGTCATCTTGGACTGGACGAGCGACGACGAGCTGTTGGCAAACGCATTCTGCAGCGCCGACATCATCACCAGGCCCGGAACCAGGAACGCCGCGTACGGAACGGCGTCGTACATCCGCGTCCGGCCTTCGATGACGTGGCTGAAGATGAACAGGAAAAGGACCGCGGTCAGCACCGGCGCGCCGATCGTCTGGGTGCTGACCTTCCAGAAGCGCAGTACTTCCTTGTGGAACAGCGTGGGAAATCCGCTCACGATCGTTGCATCACGTCGACGAAGGCGTCTTCGAGATCGGGCTGCATCAGCTCCATTTCCTCGATGCGGCAGCCGGCCTTGCGAATGCACGCGAGGGTCCGCTCGACGTCCTCGTAGCCCTTCAATCGCAGGATATGGGCTTCCACGGTGCTGCCGTGCTCAAGCGGGCGGAGTTCGGCAGGGAGTTCGCCGCTCAAACGCAGCCGAAGAAACAGGGGGTGCACGCGCTTGAGCAGGTTGGCCGTGGAATCGAGCGCGACGACGCGTCCCTGTTTCAGCATCGCGATGCGCTCGCAAAGCGCCTCGGCTTCCTCCAGGTAGTGCGTGGTGAGGACGATGGTGTGGCCGTCCCGGTTGAGCCTGCGGATGAACTGCCACAGCGCACGGCGAAGCTCGACGTCGACGCCCGCGGTCGGCTCGTCGAGCACGATCACGGGCGGCTTGTGCACCAGGGCCTGCGCGACGAGCACCCGCCGCTTCATCCCGCCCGAGAGCGCGCGCATGTTGACCTCGGCCTTGGAAGCGAGGTCGAGGTGCTGCATCACCTCTTCGATCCAGGCGCCGTTGTCGCGCACTCCGAAATAACCCGATTGGATGCGCAAGGTCTCGCGTACGGTGAAGAATGGATCGAATACCAGTTCCTGGGGAACGACCCCCAGGCAACGGCGCGCGGCGCGATAGTCGGCTCGCACATCGTGCCCCATCACCCGCGCCGTACCCCGATCGGCGTGCGCGAGACCCGCAAGTACGCTGATCAGGGTGGTCTTGCCCGCTCCGTTGGGTCCGAGCAAGCCGAAGAACTCTCCCTGCGGGATCTCGAGATCGATCCCCGAGAGCGCCTGCAGCTCGCCGAAGCGCTTGTGGACGTCGCGGACTTCGATCGCGGCAGGCATGCCGGTGGGTCGCCCTGCGCGAACGATCAGCTCGAAGCCGATTGAAGCAGCTCGGACACTCCGTAGAGCTTGGCGAGGTTCTGCATCGCAGCGGGTAGGTTGGCGAGGCGCAGCCCGGTCTTCCCTTCTGCGGCCCGACGCAACCATTCCAGGGCAAGGGCGACCGCGGCGGAATCGACTTCGGTCACGTTGCGGAAATCGACCACGCGCGCGCCCTGCAGCAGATGTTCCTCCGCCGGTCCGACCAGCCCCGGTACGGTATTCAGCGTCACCGGGCCTTCGAGGATGAGCGAGTCGCCCTCGCGCCGGATCACGTCTTGCCTGCTTTCGAGCGCTCGGGCTGGCGGTTTTTCGCCGTGAGCGATTTGATCAGGCCGTCCACGCCGTGGTCGCGAACCTCGCTCGCGAAAGTGTCGCGGTAGGTCGTGACCAGGCTCACCCCGCCCACCTTCACGTCGTACACTTTCCACCCGTTGGAAGTCTTTTCCATCTCGTAGTCGATGGAAACCGGCTGGGATGACCCCGATTGTTTCACGTCGGATCTCACGGTGACCTCGCTATCCTCCGGCTTGGCGCGCAGGGGCTTGTAATCGATCTGCTGGTCGCGGTAATTGGAGAGTGCCGTCGAATAGGTCCGAACCAGGAGCGTTTTGAATTCGCCTGCGAGCTCCTTTTGCTGCTCGGGTGACGCGATCCGCCAGTTGCGCCCCATGGCGATTCGGGTCATTCGGATAAAGTCGAAATGCGGGACGATCTTCGTCTCGATCAGATCGGCGGCCTTTTTCGAATCGCCCGCTTGAATGTCCTTGTCCTGCTTGAGGATCGCTACGACCTCCTCGGTGATCGATTTCACCAGGACGTCGGGCGCAAGCTGCTGGGCCTGCGCGGCGGGGACCAGCAGCGCAAAGAGCAAGTAGAAAGAGATTTTCATGGCGATGCGATCCGATTACTTGGTGGGTTCATCATCCGGTTCCTCACGCTCGCGCGGTGGATTACCGTCATAGACGAGGTTGCGGCGGCGCTGCAGCCAGGCATCACGCACGAACGCGTATTTGTCGAGCGCCGCCTGATCGATGACGCTGGAAGCATCGAGGAGGTTGGCGCGATTGCCGATCGCGCGCGTCCCGTAGAGCGAGTTGTGCACGGGAACTCCGTCGATATAGAACACGAGATCGGCCCGCGTGTCCAGCAACAGGCCGAAACCGTCGCGGATCGTGGAGGGACCCAGGATCGGGAGAACCAGATATGCACCGCTGCCCACGCCCCACCAGCCCAAGGTCTGGCCGAAATCCTCGTTGTGCTTTTGCAATCCAACGTCGGACGCGAAGTCGAAAAGACCGGCGACGCCGAACGTCGAATTGAAAAGGACCCGAGTGAAATCCTCGACCCCTTGCTGGAACTTGCCTTGCAGCACATCGTTCACCGAAATCCAGATGTCCTCGAGGTTGGAAAAGAAATTGGAAACACCGGTGCGGACGATTCCCGGCAGCACGGCGCGGTAGGCTCTCGCCACCGGCTTGATCAGCGCCCTGTCCGCGGTATCGTTGAAGCTGAACACCACCCGGTTGAGCGGCTCGAGAGGGTCCGCCGGATTGCCCCCCGAAGTGGCGCAGCCCGCCAGCGTCCAGGCGAGGAGCAGCGCCGCGCACAGCCTTTTGGCCTTTGCCATGCGATCGGCTTCCAATCCTTACTTTTTGCCGTCCCCCTCGGCGGCTTTATTGTACAGGAACTGACCGATCAAATTCTCCAGAACCACCGCGGACTGCGTGAGTTTCAAGGTATCGCCGCTTTTCAGGTTGACTGTGTCGCCCCCGGGCGACAGGCCGATGTACTGCTCCCCGAGCAGTCCCGAAGTCAGGATCTTCGCGGAGCTGTCCTTGGGAAACTGATAGCGGCCGTCGATGTTCAGCGCCACCACGGCCTCGAAGCTCTCGTTGTCGAAACGGATCTCGCCGACCCGGCCGACGACCACACCCGCGCTTTTCACCGGTGCGCGGACCTTGAGTCCGCCGATGTTGTCGAACTTGGCGCTGATCTGATACGAATCCGCTGCCGAAAAAGAAGCGAGGTTCGCCACCTTCAGCGACAGGAACAGCATCGCCCCGATGCCGATCACCGCGAAGATCCCGACCCACAGGTCCAACTCTTTGCGCGTCATCATGACTTAGTGTCCTCTGAACATCAGTGCCGTCAGTACGAAGTCGAGCGCGAGGATCGCGAGCGACGAAGTGACTACCGTGCGCGTGGTCGCACCCGACACGCCCTCGGCAGTCGGCGGCGCGTCGTACCCTTCGTAGACCGCGATCCAGGTCACCGCTACGCCGAAAACCAGGCTCTTGATTACTCCGTTCAAGACGTCCTCGCGAAAATCCACCGCCGCCTGCATCTGCGACCAGAACGAGCCTTCATCGACGCCGATCAGCCGCACGCCGACGAGGTAACCCCCGAACACTCCCATCGCTGAAAATAGCGCCGCGAGCAGAGGCATGGAAATCACCCCCGCCCAAAAGCGCGGCGCGACCACGCGCGCGATGGGGTCGACCGCCATCATCTCCATCGCCGAGAGCTGCTCGGTCGCCTTCATCAGGCCGATCTCCGCAGTGATCGCGCTCCCGGCCCGGCTGGCAAAGAGCAGTCCCGCGACGACGGGCCCGAGCTCCCGAACCAAAGACAGGCTTACGAGCACCCCGAGCGCCTCGGAGGAGCCGTACCGCACCAGCGTGTCGTAACCCTGCAGACCCAGGACCATCCCGACGAACAACCCCGACACGAGAATGATGATGAGCGACAGCACCCCCGTGAAATAAATTTCACGAATCGTAAGATGGAAGCGCCGAAAGCTCGCCCCCGACTCCTTGAGCGTGAACCACAGGAAGCGACACGCGAACCCGAGACGCCAGATCCAGTTGTTGACGATGCGCGCGCCAAGCGCACGCAGGAGCTCCGCGATGCGCCCGGTCATTGCGCGAGCAGATCCTGCCGGTAGTCCGGCGCCGGATAGTGGAAAGGCACCGGCCCGTCGGGTTCGCCGTAGACGAACTGCCGAAGCGACGAAAGTCCCGCCGCGCGCACTTCGTCGGGCGTGCCTTGAAATTCGACCTTTCCCGCGGACATGTAGTAGACGTAATCGACCAGTTCGAGCGCTTCGGCCACGTCGTGGGTTACGACGATCGAGGTCGCACCGAGCGAGTCGTTGAGCCGCCGGATCAGCTGTCCGATGACGCCGAGCGAAATCGGGTCAAGCCCCGTGAAGGGTTCGTCGTACATCATGAGCATCGGGTCGAGCGCGATCGAGCGCGCCAGCGCCACTCGCCGCGCCATGCCGCCTGATAGTTCCGAAGGCATGAGTTCGGCCGCGCCGCGCAAGCCCACCGCCTCCAGCTTCATGAGCGCGAGGTCGCGAATGATCGATTCGGGCAGGCTCGTGTGCTCGCGCATCTGGAACGCGACGTTGTCGAACGAGGACATATCGGTAAACAGGGCTCCGAACTGGAACAGCATGCCCATCTTGCGTCGCAGCGCAAAAAGCTCGGCATCGCCGAGCTTGTTTACGACGCGGTCGGCAACGCGAATTTCGCCCCGGTCGGGGAAAAGCGCCCCGCCGATCAGACGAAGAAGCGTCGTTTTCCCGCACCCTGACAAGCCCATGAAGGCGACCACCTTGCCTTGAGGAACGACGAGGTTGATGTCCTTCAGAACCCGGCGCTCGTCGTAGCCGAACGTGACGTTGTCGACCTCGACGAGATTGCTTGTCGCCACGGTGTCCCGCTTGGAATACGCAAAGGGCGAATTCTAGCACTAGAAAAGTGCGGGGCGACAATTCGGATCGCAATCCATCGCCCGTGTGCGGCATCCGCAGATCCACCGTGAAAGGGCTGCGTCTTTGCGCTATCATCGACGCCTCCCCACGAAGGGCTGCCTTATGCCCGAGCCGTTGGTTCGATTCCTCGGAGTGAGCAAGAGCTTCGGCCGCGCCGAAGTGCTGCGCAGGATCGATCTCGATGTTCCCTCGGGCAAATGCTTGGGCTTGGCCGGTGTAAACGGCGCCGGCAAGACCACATTGATCAAGTGCCTGCTCGACTTTTGCGAACTCGACTCGGGCTCGATCGAAGTCCACGGCGTCGCGCATCGCCGCCCGCAGGCGCGCGCCCGGCTCGCGTTTCTGCCCGAGCGGTTCATCGCTCCGTATTTTCTTACCGGTCGCGAGTTCATAGCGATGATGCTGCGGCTGTTCGAACGCCGATACGAAGAGGTACGCGTCCGCGCGATGTTCGCCTCGCTCGACCTGGACGTCGCCGCCCTCGACAAGCCGGTGCGCACCTATTCCAAGGGCATGACCCAGAAGCTGGGGCTCGCCGCCTGCTTTCTTTCGGAGCGCGATCTCTACGTCCTGGACGAACCGATGAGCGGCCTGGACCCCAAGGCGCGCGCCTGCGCGAAAGAACTGATCCTGAAGCTCATTTCGGAGGGGCGAACCTTGCTTTTCACCTCGCATTCGCTCGCAGACATCGAGGAGGTTTGCGACGATATGACCGTCCTCCACCGGGGAACTCTCGCTTATACCGGCGCGCCTCGCGGATTGTGCGAGCGCCACGGGGAATCGTCGCTGGAGCGCGCCTTCCTGAAATGCATCGAAACCCATGCCTGAAGATTCCCGTCCCAGCCTTCTGATCGTCGACGACGATCCGCTCATCACCGAGACCCTGTCCTACGCCCTCGGAAAGGACTTCGAGGTCATCGTGAGCGATTCGCGCCAACATGCGGTGAGTCTACTGAGGCAGCTCGACGAGGCGCCGCAGCTCGCGCTGGTCGATCTCGGGCTACCCCCCATGCCTCACCGGCCCGACGAGGGCTTCCAGCTGATCAGCGACTTGCTCGCGCATTCTCCGGCAATGAAGATCCTGGTGCTATCGGGCCAGAACGACGCTGCCAACGCGAGGCACGCGCGCACGCTCGGCGCCGCCGAGTTCGTAGCCAAGCCCTGCGATCCGGAGAATCTCAAAAAGATCCTGCTGCACGCCCTGCAGTTTCGCGCGGCTGAAATCTCGGGGGAAGGGATCGTCGAGGCCGATCCGTTGATCGGCAAGAGCCCCGCACTGCAAAAGCTGAAAAGCCAAATCAGCCAATACGCCGACTCGCCCTTCCCGGCGCTCATCGAGGGTGAATCGGGAACCGGCAAGGAAGTGGTGGCGAACCTGCTCCATCGCCTTTCTTGGAGGCGCGTGAAGCCATGGTTTGCGCTCAACTGCGCGGCGATCGCGCCGACCCTGGTCGAGCCTACGCTGTTCGGCTACACCAAGGGCGCCTTCACCGGCGCGACGCAAAACAAATCGGGCTATTTCGAAGACGCGAGCGACGGAACGCTGTTTCTCGATGAGATCGGCGAGCTGCCGCTCGAACTGCAAGCCAAGCTTCTGCGCGTGCTCGAGAACGGTGAGTTCCAGCGCGTCGGAGAGACGCAGCAGCGTTTCTCACGTTCCCGGGTGATCGCCGCCACCAATCGCGACCTGCGCCAGGAAATCAGGAAGGGGAATTTCCGCGCCGACCTGTATCACCGGCTGTCGGTGTTCACGATCGAGGTGCCGTCGCTGCGCGAGATGGAGGAGGACCGCACGCTGCTGCTCGAGCACTACCGTAAATTCTACTCGGAGCAGGCGAAGCTCGCGCCGTTCGCGCTGGACGATGCGGCGAAAAAGGCGTGGCGCGACTATCATTTTCCCGGCAACGTGCGCGAGCTGCGCAACGTCGTGATCCGGCTGACCACGAAGTACGCCGGGCAGAAGCTGTCCCTCGCGGAGCTCGAGCCCGAGTTCGATCTGGAAGCGCGGGCCGACGGGGGACCCGGATTGCCGTCGGATCCGGGGACGCTCATCGAGCAGGCGCAGCGCCACCTGCAGCGCGAGCGCAGCTTCAATCTCGACCAGATGCTCAAGGCCTGGGAACAAGGCTACATCGAGGCGGCGATGAAGCTGACGCGAGGCAACGTCAGTCAGGCGGCCAAAATGCTCGGGATTAACCGCACGACGTTGTACTCCCGCATGGAATCGGCGCAAAAGCAACAATAGGGCTGGCGGCCCGCTCCGGGAGGGGATTCGATGTACCTAGACCATTTCGGGCTGAAAGAGCCGCCCTTTCGCATCACCCCCCACACCGATTTCTTCTTTCAGGGCGCCAACCGCGGCGCCACGCTCGAAGCGCTGCTCTATGCGATTACCCATGACGAGGGCATCGTGAAAGTATCCGGCGAGGTCGGCAGCGGCAAGACGATGCTGTGCCGCGTCCTGATGGAGCGGCTACCTCAGACCGTCGAAACCATCTATCTCGCCAATCCCTCGCTGTCGCGCGACGAAATCCTCTTTGCAATCGGCGACGAGCTGAAGCTCGAGTTGGGAAAGGACCGCACGACGCGTGTCCTGCGGGCGCTGCAGGAGCATCTCATCCGGCTCTTCGGCGAGGGGCGGCGGGTGGTGGTGTTGATCGACGAAGCGCACGCGATGCCCGATGAAACGCTCGAGGAGATCCGCCTGCTTTCGAATCTGGAATCGAACCGTCACAAGCTGCTGCAGATCGTGCTGTTTGGGCAGCCGGAGCTCGACGAGCACCTCGACACGGCCGGCATGCGGCAATTGAGGGAGCGCATCACGCAAAGCTTTCAGCTGGAGCCGCTGGTGCGCAGCGACATCGAGAACTACGTCGACTTCCGCATGCGCGCCGCAGGCTACCGTGGTCCCAAGGTTTTCAATGCGGGAGCGATCAAGCTCATCGCAAACGCCTCACGGGGTCTCACGCGCCGAGTCAACATTCTTTCCGACAAGGCCCTGCTTGCGGCCTTCGCAGCCGGCACCCATGCCGTGACCCAGGCCGAGGCCAAAAGGGCCGTGCGCGACACCGAGTTTTATCGAGTGCGGACAGGAATGCAAAGGATCTGGATCGGCGCCGCTGCGCTCGCCGCGGGCCTTGTGCTTGGATGGGGAACACACGTGCTGCTTTCGGCCGGTCGGTCAGAGATCGCGCCCGGCCCCCCGCCTGCCGCGGCGAGCACCGCCGCGGCTGAAACGCCCGCTCGGCCCGCCAAGGGGGCGATGCCCCTTGTTTCGGGATTGTCTCTGTCCGCGAGCGCGGACGTGTCGGCACTGCGAAGCGCGAAAACCTTGACACTCGCGCAGCCGCTGCCTCCCGACCGAGGAGAACTCGCCCGAGGACGCTTTACCGCAACCCAGGAGTGGCTCCGGAGCGCGCCTGGAGATCGCTACGCAATCCAGTTGGCCACTGTCAATTCAAAAGAACTAGGGCAACTGGAAGACTTCTTGCTTCGAGCATCGAGGATGCTGCCGGTCGGCGAGCTTTTCGTCTACAGCGTAAAGATCGACGGCCAGCAACACTACCGTGTCGCTTACGGATCCTACGCGACCCCGGACCAAGCGCTGGCCGCCATAAAAGGGCTGCCGCCGCTGATTTCCGCGTACCATCCGTACTACCGGAGCGTGGGGAGAATGCGCAGCCAGAATAGCCAATAACAATCGCCACCGGTTCGTGCGGCCACGGAAGTTCTGAAGGGAGCGGCGTAAGAGTTCTTTTGGTTTGTTAAATCAGTTTGTTACGTGGTACTGTTATACTGGTCCGGGAAATTCTACCCGGGCAAGTTAGTGCGGGAATCGGAGGCGACCTTGCGACGCATTTCGCTGGCGGGTTTTGTGCTCGTGCTGGGCGCGTGCGCCCATGCGCCGATCGAGCAGTCGGGCACGCACCTCCGCGCCGGAGAGCCGGCGCCGTCCGGGACCGTACCCGCCCCCGTACAAATCTCCACGATCCTGCCGACGCCCAAGCCCACGTCGCGGCCCGAGACCTACAGCGTTGTTGTCAACGGTGTCAAAGTGCAGGAACTGCTCTTCGCTCTCGCCCGCGACGCCAGGCTGAACATAGACGTTCACCCGGGAATCACCGGAACGGTCACGCTCAACGCGATCGAGCAGACCTTGCCGCAGCTTCTGTCCCGCATTTCCAAGCAGGTCGACATGCGCTGGGAACTCGACGGCCCGAACCTGATCGTGATGCCGGACTCCCCGTATCTGCACACCTACCGGATCGACTACGTCAACATGGAGCGCACCACCATCGGGACGGTCGGCGTCTCCTCGCAAATCGGGACCGGCGGCGGGACCGCCGGCGGAGGCGGGGCCGCGGGCGGGACGGGCGGCGGCAACACCTCCAGCACCACCGTTCGCAACACTTCCGACAACAAGTTCTGGGCCACGCTGGAAAAGAACGTCAAAGACATCCTGCACGAGACGGACAAGGTTCTGCCGACTGGGGGCCCCTCGTTCCAGCCCCGGGCGGTTCCGCCTGGGGCACCGGGGACAGCCGCTGCCCCGGAGGTGACCGCACCCAACATCAGCTTCCGGGAGGCGGCGGCGGTGATCGTCAACGCCGAGGCGGGCCTCGTCATCGTCCGGGCGACCTCGCGGCAGCACGAAAAGATCCAGGAATTTCTCGATCAGGTACTCGCCAACGCAAAACGCCAGGTGCTGATCGAAGCGACGATCGCCGAAGTGCTGCTGAACAACCAGTACCAACAGGGGATCGATTGGTCGGCCCTGCGCGTTCGGGGGTTGACCTCGCTTTTGGTGACGCAGGACTCCCCGAGAACGGTGTCAGGGCTTCCCAGCTCGCCGGGCTTTCCCAACATTCTTACCGTCAATGCCTCAAGGGGAAATATCGCCGGGGTCCTGCAGTTGCTCGAGTCCTTTGGGAACGTGCGGGTGCTTTCGAGCCCGAAGCTCTCGGTCCTCAACAACCAGACCGCGCTCTTGCGGGTCGTAGACAACATTGTTTATTTCAATGTTCAGGTGACCCTCGCTGCGGGAAATCTGAACACGAATGCCGTGACCGCCACCAACACGACCCCGGTCACGGTGCCGGTAGGGTTCGTGATGAACGTGACCCCGCAGATCAGCGACAACGACACCATTCTGTTGAACGTCAAGCCGACCACCACACGACTGGTGAAATTCGTGCCGGACCCGAATCCGATCTTTACGGGGACGAACGTGCCTCAGAACCTGATCCCGCAACTGCGCATGCGGGAAATGGAGTCGCTGATCAAGGTCAACAGCGGCCAGATCGCCGTGCTGGGCGGATTGATCGAGGATTCGGTCAACGACATCGAGGACACGATTCCGATCATCAACGCGATTCCGTTCATCGGTTCGCTGTTCAGCTCGCGCAACCGCAACAACACCAAGACCGAGCTCGTCGTTTTTCTACGCCCCATCGTGGTGAAGGACGCGAGCATCGACGGTGACTTCCGCTCGTTCCGAACGATGATTCCAGGTGAAGACTTCATTACGCGGCCCAATCCCGGCAAGGCGGGGTTGCCCGAGTTCTCGAGATGAGCCTGCTTCTCGAAGCGCTGAAAAAGGCCGAGCTCGCCAAGGAGATGGCCAGGGCGGAGGCGCCCTCTCCGGAGCCTCAGCCCGCGCCGCCGGAGCCGGCCAAGCCGGTGATGACCCGGGAGAGGCTGCCCGACATCACGCAGCCGCTGGAGATTCTCACCGACGATTTGCCCTCCTCGGAAACGAAGGCCGCGGAGACGACCGCGGCAAGGCCAGAATTTTCGCCGCAGGAAGAGGCGGCGTTCGAGCCTGCGGCGCAGCCGATCCCTTCGACGAACGAATTCGCACGTACGTCTGAGCGCACCCGAGCGGAACAGCTTTTTCAGGTGAAGGAGATGGACTACAACCCGCGTCGGCCGTTTTATCTCACCTTGGGCGCGCTCGCCCTGGTCGGATTGAGCTACGGTGGCTATGTATGGTGGCAAATGCGCCCGAAGTACGCTATCCCTCCGGCGGAATTGCAAGCCCGCCCGGTCGCGACGCCCGCTCCGCCCGTCACAGCCTCTGCCCCCGTCGCGACACCTTCCCAGCCCGACGCAACGCCCCCTCCGCCAGCGCCGCACGCCGTCGCGCCGGCGCCGGCGCGCACCGCAGTTCCGGGGATCCCTCCGATACAGCCCGTGCGTCCGCCGCGGCCGAGGTCGCAACCGGCCTCGGGAACCCTTGCCTCGGGGCCTTCGGCGCTGCGGCCGGAATCCTCTTTGGATCCGACCGGATCCATTTCGCCGCGGGCAGGCGAAGCGCTCGCGCCGATCGCGATCAACGCCCCCACGCTCGCCGTCGATCCACTGGTCGAACAGGCCTACCAGGCGTTCCAGAGGAACGATCTCGCCGCAGCCCGCGACGGCTATCAGCGGGCGCTCGCGCGCGAGCCGACCAGCCGCGACGCCCTGCTAGGCCTCGCGGCCATCGACGTGCGCAACGGCCAGCTCAGCTCGGCCGAGGCGCGTTACCTCAAGCTGCTCGAAATCGATCCGCGCGACAGCCACGCAGTGGCGAGCCTCATCACCCTGCGCGGCCAGCTCGACCCCGTGGCTTCGGAAAGCCGCTTGAAGAGCCTCATCGCAACCCAGCCTGAGTCTGCGCTTCTGCATTTCTCCCTCGGCAACCAGTATGCGCAGCAGTCGCGCTGGTCCGAAGCGCAGGCGGCGTATTTCAAAGCCCACTCGGTCGATCCGGAGAATGCCGACTACGCCTTCAATCTCGCCGTCAGCCTCGATCAGCTGCACCAGGGAAAACTGGCGCTTGAGTTTTACCAGCGCGCCCTTGCTCTGACCGACAAGCGCGCGGCGAGCTTCAACCCCGCTCACGCGCGGCTGCGCGTTCAGGAGCTGAGCAAATAGCCCTTTCGATGAACTCCCCCCGCCTCAGCGCCCAAGCGATCTCCCCGCAGGCCAAGCGCCATATCGGGCAGATTTTGATTTCGCAGGGGATCCTCACCGAGGATCAGCTCCGGATCGCGCTGCTCGAGCAGCTCAAGACCCATCAACCGGTCGGGAAGCTCCTCGTAAATCTGGGCTTCGTGTCCGAGGCGACGCTGCGCGATGCCTTGTCCGAAAAACTCGGCCTGCAGAGCGTGGACCTCACCCAGATCGTCGTCGACTCGATGGCGCTGAAGCTCGTGCCCCGCGAGTTCTCCAAGCGACACACCGTCTTCCCGGTCGCGCTCGACCGCGAGGCACGCAAGCTCATCGTCGCGATCGCCGACACGAACAACATCGTGGCCCTGGACCAGGTGCGGGCGCAGCTGCGGGGGGAGTTTTCGCTTGAGATGCGGCTCGCGGGCGAAGGCGAGATCGGCCGGGCTATCGACCAATACTACGGCCACGATTTTTCGATCGACGGCATCCTGCACGAGATCGAAACGGGCGAGATCGATTACCAGAGCCTGCAGGCATCCGGCGACGCTTACTCGCAACCGGTAGTGCGCCTCATTTCGGCGCTTCTTGCGGACGCCGTCGAGCGAGGCGCCTCCGACATTCACTTCGAGCCGGAGCAGAGTTTCCTGCGCATCCGCTATCGCATCGATGGGGTGCTGCGCCAGATAAGGTCCCTCCACAAGACATACTGGCCGGCCATGGCGGTGCGAATCAAGGTGATGTCGAAAATGAACATCGCCGAAACACGCGCCCCGCAGGACGGGCGCATCTCGCTGATGCTCACGGGCCGCGCGGTCGATTTCCGCGTCTCCTCGCAAGCGACCACGCACGGCGAGAACATCGTGCTGCGCATTCTCGACCGGCAGAAAGGGATCGTTCCGCTCGACGGCTTGGGGCTCGAAGCCGGCCAGCTTCAGCTTCTCAAGAAAATGATCGCGCGACCCGAGGGCATCATCCTGGTCACCGGCCCGACCGGCAGCGGCAAGACCACGACGCTCTACTCAGTGCTCAACCACATCAACAACGACGGCCTCAACATCATGACGCTGGAGGATCCGGTCGAATATCCCATGACCCTGATCAGGCAGACCTCGATCAACGAGGCCGCCAAGATGGATTTCGGCAACGGCATCCGCTCTCTCATGCGGCAGGACCCCGATGTGATCCTGGTCGGCGAGATTCGCGACGAGGACACGGCCACCATGGCGTTCCGCGCGGCGATGACGGGCCACCAGGTCTATTCGACCCTCCACACCAATTCGGCGGCCGGCGCGATTCCCCGGCTTCTCGACATCGGCATCGTCCCGGACGTCCTCGCCGGCAACATCATCGGCATCGTCGCGCAGCGCTTGGTCCGCAGGTTGTGCAAGCACTGCAAGCAGGCTCACCAGGCGAGCGCCGGCGAGTGCAGCATGGTGGGATCGCGGGCCGATCGCCCGCCCACGCTGTACCGGGCCGTCGGCTGCGACCAGTGCGACTATCAGGGCTATCGGGGTCGCATGGCCATCATCGAGATCCTGAAGATGGACGGCGAGCTCGACGAGTTGATCGCGCACCGCGCCACCGGCCGGGAATTGCAGAAGTCGGCCTTGGCGAGGGGCTTTCGCACGCTGGCCGACGACGGCGTTCGCAGGGTACTCGACGGCTCGACCGCGCTCGACGAACTGATGCGCGTGGTCGACCTCACCGACCGGATGTAAGCCACGGCCGGCACACGGCGCCGGCGACGGATCAAACATGGCACTTTTTGCCTACAAGGCCATCGATACCCGGGGAAAGACCATGCTCGGCCAGATCGAAGCGATCAATCTGGTCGACCTCGAGCTGCGCTTGAAGCGCATGGGCCTGGACCTGGTGCGGGGCGGGCCGACCCGTCACGGTGGGAGCCTGCTTCGCTCGGGCGCGATCAAGCGCTCCGAGCTCATCAACTTCTGCTTCCATATGGAGCAGCTCATCGGGGCCGGGGTGCCGCTCGTCGAATCGCTGATCGACCTGCGCGACAGCATCGAAAATGCCCGATTTCGCGAAGTGATGTCGGGAGTCATCGAGAGTATCCAGGGCGGGCTGCGGCTGTCGCAGAGCCTCGCCCAGTATCCGCAGATCTTCAACCCGGTTTTTACGAGCCTGGTCCGCGCGGGGGAGGACACGGGAAAGCTCGCCGAGGTCCTGAAAAGCCTTGTCGAGAATCTGAAATGGGAGGACGAGCTGGCCGAACACATGAAGAAACTCGTCATCTACCCCGCGTTCGTCGGCTCCATCGTGATAATGGTGACTTTCTTCCTGATGATCTACCTGGTGCCGCAGATGGTCGCCTTCATCAAGAACATGGGGCAGCAGATCCCTCTGCAAACGCGCGTCCTGATCGAGGTCTCGGCGTTTTTCGTAGGCTACTGGTGGGCTCTCCTGGCCGTCCCCGCAATCGTGTTCCTCGGCGCCAAGCTGGCGGCACGGGCCAACCCCCTGGTGCGTTATCAGCTCGATCGCTTCAAGCTCGCTCTCCCGGTGGCGGGCGAGATCCTGCGCAAGATCATCCTGTCGCGCTTCGCCAGCATCTTCGCTCTCATGTACTCCTCGGGGATCACCATCCTGGATGCGATCCGCAGCTCCGAGGAAATCACCGGCAATCTGGTCATCCAGGAAGGCCTGAAACTCGCGGGACAGCAGATCGGCGAAGGCAAGAACGTCACCGCCGCGTTCCAGGAGGTGGGACTTTTCCCGCCGCTCGTAGTGAGAATGCTCCGGGTGGGCGAGTCGACCGGCGCGCTCGACAAGGCGCTGCTCAACGTGTCTTATTTCTACAACCGCGAAGTGCGCGAATCGATCGGCAAGATCCAGGTGATCATCGAGCCGGCCCTGACTGTGCTCCTCGGCGTCATTCTCGGCTGGGTGATGCTCTCCGTTCTCGGGCCGATTTACGACGTCATCAGCAAGATCAAGGTATAGAGGCCGTGCCGAGCAAGCGTCTCTGTTACTTCACCTCCCAGAGAGTCACCGCCTATCTATGGATGAAAGGCGAGCTGCAGAAGGAAGGCGTTTTCGCCATGAACGAGAAAGGCGTCGCCGAATTCTCCGGATACGTGGCCGGCGCCCCAGAAAGTCTTTTCTACGTGCTCGCCGACGTGGTCGAGGAAGATTTCTTTCAAGAAAACATCCCTTACGTGCGCGGGGCGGATCGGCGCGCGCTGCTTGCGCGCAAGCTCGCCCAGCGCTACCGCGACGCGTCGCTCGCCCTCCCGCTCTCGCTCGGATCGGAGACGCATGCGGGCCGGCGCGAGGAACGGGTTCTTTACATGTCGTTTACCAACACGCATCTATTCCAGCCCTGGCTCGAGGCATTGCGCTCGAACGATGCCAGCGTGGTCGGCGTATTTTCCGTGGCTCTCGTCGCGGCGCAGACGGGGAAGCGTCTCGGTTTCAAGGGTGGACGATACCTGATGGTGAGCCGGCAGCAGGCCGGATTGCGGCAGAGCTACATCGAGAACGGCCGAATCCGCTTCTCGCGACTCGGCCGCGTGGAGTTCTCCGATCCCCGCGCGATCGCGCAGGATTTCGCGGCCGAGTCGCTCCGGATCCAGCAGTATCTCGTCAACACCCGCATCCTGCCGCGTGAGGCGCCTGCGCTCGACGTGCTGGTGCTTGCGCCGAGCGAGCATAAGGCGCTTTACGACGCGGCCTGCGTCAATTCCGCCCGGCTGCAGTTCCATGTTCACGATCTCGACAAGGTAGCCGGCAGCTTGGGCTTCAAATCAGCGCCGGCCGAGACGCTCGCCGAAGGCCTGTTTCTGCACGTGCTCGCCGCGTACCCATCGGGCGAACAGTATGCCGACAGCGGCCTGCGGCGCTTTTATCATTTGTGGCGCGCGCGCGCGGTCCTGCTCGCCACCGGAGCGGCGGTGTTCGCCTTCTGCCTGCTCCTTTCTGCGGTGAGACTTCTCGATATCTACCATGTGAACGAGCAGGCCCAGAATGACCGCGTGCAGGAAGCCCGCGCGTCCGAGGAATACGCCCGACTGCAGACGCGCTTCCCCAAGACTCCGATCTCCAGCGAAACGCTGAAAACCCTCGTCAAGAACTACCGGGCGGTCCTGCGGCAGAGCGCTTCGCCCGGCAGGATGTTCGCCGAGATCAGCGAAGCGGTAACGGCCCTGCCCCAGATCGAAATCGACAGAATCGATTGGGAGTTCGGCACCGGAGCGAAATCGGCTGCCGGCCGCGAGGCGTCCAAGGCGCCTTCCGCCCCGCCGACGGCGCAGGCACAGGCCGCGAGCGCTGAATTTCAGACCCAAACCGCCGAGATTTCGGGCAAGCTCGTCGTGCAGCAGGCCTCGGACTTCCGTGCCGTCACCGCACTGGTGAACCAATTCACCGAGGCGCTGGGCAGGCGGCCCGGCACCGAGGTGACGCGCACGCAATTGCCGTTCGACATCAACGCGGAAAAAAGCCTCGCCGGCGATATCGGGGCGGCGAGGAGAGAGGAAGTGCCGCAGTTCTCGGTCGTAGTCGTCAAGCGGCGCGGAACATGAACGTCACCCGCGACGACCTCAAGCGCCTGCGCATGCCGCTCGCCGCGGCGATCGTGCTGCTCGCGCTTGGGGCAGCCAGCCTGATCGCCAGCGGATACTACCTGGACGAGGCGAGAACGGCCCGCGACGCGACCAGGCTGACTCGCGTGGCAGCCCAGGAGCGGGTCCTGAGAGTCGCGGAGGAAGAGCGCGAGATCCGCGATGACCTCGTGTACTACGAACAGATGCGCCAGCGCGGCGTCGTGGGCGAGCAGAGCCGGCTCGACTGGATCGAATCGATCGCTAGGATCAAGAACGATCGCAAGCTCTTCGAGATCAGGTATAACTTCGAAGCACAAAGACCCCTCGACTATCCTGGGATGGTCTCAACCAGCGCTGCCGATTTCGTGGTGAGTCGGTTAAAACTCGACATGCTGCTGCTGCATGAGGGGGATCTTTTGAATTTCCTGGCGGACCTGCAGGCAGGCATCAAGGCGCACGTGTCCGTGCGAAATTGCACGGTGACTCGGATAGAGCGAGGCGCACCGCCCGGCACAACGACGCTGCAACCTCGCCTGCGAGCCGAGTGCCAGGTCGACTTGGTCTCGGTAAGAGGGCTCAGGCCCGTTTGAGCCGGCGCATGCGACCCGCCATCGGAAAGAAGCGCGTCGGATTTGCAGGACGGTTTTTTTTCGTAGCATTCCTGCTCGCACTCCCGGCGGGCCCCGTCACGGCCCAGGAAATTCTCGGACGCCTCTTCTTTACCGAGCAACAGCGCCAGGACCTCGACCGCCGTCGCCAAGCCAACATCCAGGAAACCGCGGTGGTCGTCGAGAGCACCGTCACGGTCAACGGCCAGGTTTCGCGCTCTTCGGGCAGGAGCACGACCTGGATCAACGGGGTTCCACAGGAGAGCGCGAGAAAACCCGTCGATCCCGCCAGAGTGACCCTGCCCGGCGGCGAGGGCGCGCCTTCGGTCAACCTCAAGATCGGGCAAACGCTCGACAAGGTCCGCGGCGAGATCAGAGATCCCGTCGGGGGCGGGGCCATCGTGACTCCTTCGGGAAAACGCGAGCGCAAGCCATGAGGTTTTGTGCGCAAAGCGGAGAATCGATGTCGGTTCAGCGCGGCTTTGCGCTGATCGCGCTCCTCGCCCTGGCGGCCTTGATCAGCGCGTTCCTGATCGCCAGCGCCCTCAACCTCACCAGCGCCGGGAACTCCAAGGAGCGCGAGGATCGCAGCATGAGCGCGCTCAGGCAGGCAAAGGCGGCGCTGATCACGTATGCGGCGTCCGAGCAGTGGCAGCTGTACAAGGGCCAAGTCACGGATCAACCCGGCGCGCTGCCGTGCCCCGACATAAATCACGATGGCACCGAGAGCGACGAGGGCAACTCCGATTGCGTCGGCCTTGGAATATCGAGCACAACAAATCTGATCGGCCGGATTCCTTGGAAAACCCTGGGAGTAGACGATCTACGTGACGCAAGCGGTGAGCGGATCTGGTACGCCTTGTCATTCAACTTCCGCAAGCTCTCCGGAACAACGGTTATCAACAGCGACACGCAGCCTTGCGACACGCCAGCTTGCAATGCAGGGGAGATTCAGCTGACCGTGACCGGGACGGCACCTGCAAGCAACGTTGTCGCTATCGTATTCGCCCCCGGCCCAGCATTAGACCTTCGACAAACTGGGGGGCCACTGCAAAACCGTCCTGCGGATCACACCGACCCCGCGTACAAGGATCCGATCAATTATCTCGAAAACTTCAGTCTTGGCGACGTGACCGGCCGCCACTACTCATTCACTACGAATGCGATACCCGTCGATACATTCAACGACCGGCTGCTCGTAATCACGCAGGCCGACCTGATGGCAGCAGTCGAGCCGGTCGTTGCCGCGCGGATCGAGCGCGACGTCAAACCCCTACTCACGGACTATTTCAACAAGTGGGGCGCCTACCCGTTTGCCGTGCCGTTTGCCTCACCACCCGTCGCGCAGGGCGCTTATCTGGGCACATCCTCTCCAGCCCCCGGGACGTCCATGGGCCTGCTCCCCGTGACGAACACTGCGTCTTTCACTTGGCAGAATGCTAGCGTTACCCAGATCATCCCAGGGGGCACGGGAACGTCCACAGTCACGTCCTCGAGTTGCTCGATCAGTTCGCTCACGGTGACCTGCACGGTCAATTACAACGGCACCAACAACAACGATCGGCCGGACATTCGGCTGGAGGTATTCCTTGCGAACGCGAGTATGGCGTTTGCCGACACGCCTTCGTCCCCTACTGCCCCAGCGGATTTTGCGATGCTCGACGGGAACGGCAACGTGCCCGACACTCACAACTCTGACCCATACGGGTATTGGAGCAACATCGGTTCGTTCGAGCCACAAATGAGTTTTGTGGCGCAGCTGGGCGGCGGTGCCCTAACCTATACCGGGCGGTTGCAGAATTTCGTCGATATGCATGGCCAGGCGACGATCACCTTTTCCCTTCCTGCGCCTCCAGGCTACTTGCCTCGCCTTACCAACCCGAGCACTACCAACCCGAACATCGCCTGGTTCATTTCGAATCAGTGGTACCGCCAGACCTACTACGCGGTCTCGCCCGGCTTTGCTCCCGGCGGCGTCCCTCCTGGGAATCCCCCCGCCTGCAATCCTCCGCCCTCCTGCCTAACCGTAAACAATCTTCCCGCCCCAACGAATAACAAGCAGGCAATCCTCGTGTTTGCGGGCCGCGCGCTGAACGGCTCGATCCGCCCGTCGGCGAATCTCGCGGACTATCTTGAAGGACAGAATTCCACGCCGGCCGATTTCATCTATGAGCACCGGGCGGGCACGGCCACTGCGATCAACGACCGGGTCGTGGTCGTTTCGCCCTGAACCCGGCGCGATGATCCGGAGCAAAGGTTTTTCACTGGTCGAGCTTGCGGTGGCATTGGCGATCATCGCTCTGCTGATCGCCGGCGCTCTGATCCCGCTCTCCACCCAGATGGACGTGCGCAACGTGGCCGACACCCGGCGCAGCATGGAGTCGATCAGAGAGGCCATCATCGGATTTGCCCAGGCGAACGGGCGGCTTCCTTGCCCGGCGGACGGAACCGTCCCAGCGGGTGGAAGCGACGCGGCCGGACGGCCCGCTGGAGCGGAGCAACTCACCCCCGTCGCCCTCCCTCCCCCGAGTACCGCTGCGTGCACCAATAGTTTCGGGGTGATCCCCTGGACTACGCTCGGCGTGCCCGAGACCGACGGTTGGGGTCGGCGTTTTTCCTACTGGGTGTCCCCTATTTTTGCCGACGGGTTGGGAACAGCGACATACAACAACCCCCTTCCGTCCCCCTCGGGCCAAAATCCTGCCTGCCCCAGTCCACTGATACCCACTCCGACCCAATCGTCCTTCGCCCTTTGCTCGATGGGTAACCTCACGGTCAACACCCGCAATGAAAGCACTCACGCCGCAACTGCCATGGGATCAGTATTGCCAGCAGTGATCATCTCCCATGGAAAGAACGGGAACGGCGCCTATATCCCCACCGGTTCAATCCTAGCGGCCCCGACCGGCGCCGACGAGACCGCCAACGCGACTCATACCAGCGCGGCGAGCACTTTCTTCAGCCGCATTCCGACCCCCGCGGTCCCGAGCTGCAACGACGCCGCGGTTGGAACGTTCTGCGAATTCGACGACATCGTCGTGATGATTACTTCCAACACGCTGATCGCCCGCATGGTCGCGGCCGGCAAGTTGCCCTGATCCGCTGGTCAGGCGCGGCGAGACGCCGCGCATCGATCACTGTCCGCGCGCGCCGCGGCGCACTTCTCCCCGCAGGCTGAAGCAGACCCGGCCGCGTTCATTTTCGCGCAGCTGCAACGAGAACCCCGAAATCTCGGCAAGCCGGCTGGTCTGGTACAGGCCGATGCCGAATCCGGTTTCGGACGGCACGGGTCCCCTCATCAGTCCCCGCAGCACTTCCGCGGCCACGGGAGCGCCGCTGTCGCAAACCGAAAACTCGATGGCGTCGTTGCAGCGGAAGCTCGCGCGTACGGCCACGGAGTCATCGAGCCTGCGCTTTCGCAGCGCATTCTGCAGCAGGTTGTCGCCGGCGCTATCGAAAAGCTCTTTCGGCAGCATCACGGAGTCCCCTAGCCCCTCGCGGGAGAATTCGACGCCGCGACCGGCATAGCTGCGTTGCAGGCCCTCCCACCACGTATCGGCCTTGATGAAACGGCCGTTGCTCGCGTCGGGCTTTTGCAGCTTGTCGAGCGTCTGTTGCAGGCGCTGCGTGATCGCGGGAAGCTGGCGGCGCATGAGCGAGGACAATTCGCCGCCCGCATCGGGTGCCGCGTCGCGCTCTGCGGCCGCGCACAGCACGTTGAGGGACTGCAAAAGATTCTTCACGTCGTGCGTCATGCGCGCTCCGGTCTCGTGAACGGCTTGCACATAGGTCTGCTGCTGGAGTTTCTGCTCGCGCTGCTTGGCGACATAGAACTCGCCGAGCAGCTGTCCGAGCAGCTGAAAATGCCACACCAGCGAGGGGCTCAAGGGCAGTTTGGTGAAAACCCTCAGGTGAATTTCCTGGTTGGTGAATTCGACGGAGTTCTTGGAGACCTTGCCGAAGTCGCCCGATTCGCCCGCCGTGTGCCAGAAGCCGCCGGACACCCAAGGCAGGCGCGCGAGGCCGACGCAGGCCTCTTTCATGAAACGCTCGGGCTTGGTCTCGAGCTGCGACAGCTCGGCCAAGAAATACAGCCAGCGCTCGAACGGCAGGCCTATCGACAGCAGGTAGCGCGAGAAATACACGGAAAGCCCGCCAAATCCGGCGCGGGGGTTCCAGGCAAACGAAAGTATCAGCAGCACGCCCGCAATGATCAGCATGCTGTAGGAAAGCGCCATGATGTAGTCGATCTTGCCTACCGTCATGAAGGCAAAACCTCCCAGCGCGAGCACGATGAGCAGCAGCACGATCATCGCCGCATAGAAAAAATCGACGACCTGCGGAGTCTCGGCGGAGTCCGTCTCGGCGGGGATCACCATCATCACGACGAACAGAGCAGGCAACCCGTAATACGCGAGCAATTCGACCTCCTTGGGAGGGGGCACGCCAATGAAGGTGTTCGGAACGATCCAGACGAGCAGCAGCGAGACGAGGTAGAGAAGCACCACGAGATAGAAGCGCCGTAGCCACCGCGCCTGGAAAAGGAACACCTTGCCGCCCACAATTCCCGCCAGAACACTCACCCAGAGGGCCAGCAGCCACCAGTTGAGGAAATAGAGAGTCCCCAGCGCAACCGCGGCGATCGCCGCGACCTGCACCGAGGTCAGGCGATGTTCGCTCCGCATGAAAGGCTGCCAGAGGATGAACAGCCCGAAGTGCGCGAGCATCAAACCGCGCGCCCAGAAGTCCTCTGCACCCCGTATCGCGGCAAGGTGCAAGCAGGCCAGCATGACGAGAAACAGTCCTCGCCACGATCTCGCGATGAATAGTTGGGAAGTCTGGAGCGCGGTAGTCGTAGCCATACTGTGAGTCATCTGGGATCGAGATCCGCGGAAGGCAGTGCGCTCAAGTCCCTGCGATGCATGTATGCTCTCCCGAGTTTGCCGTCGGCGAATCGGGGAGAGCTCCTGCGGACTTGCACAACCCTCCCCGTGGACTTACGCTCTCACAGGCACGTATTGTGCCAGCTTTGACTTACCGGCACTCAAGCCGCATTTCACACTTTGCCATGCCCATTGTCGCTTCGCTGGCAAGAGCTACCCTGCTCGAGGCCGTTCGGGACCGCCTCCTGTGGCTTGCCGTGGTGGTCGTCGTGATCGCTTTCGGGCTCGCCCAATTTCTGAATCAGGTGGCGATCACCGAGTCTCGAGAGATCCAGACCGCGTTGCTCGCCGCCGCGCTCAGGGCTGCCGCCGTCTTCATCCTGGCGGTGTTCGTGATCACGAGCATGGTGCGGGAGTTGGGCGACAAGGTGACCGAGCTGCTGCTCTCCTTGCCGGCGCCGCGCGCTGCCTATTTTTTCGGAAAGTTTGCCGGGCATGCCATGGTCGCCGCCATCCTCGCGCTGCTCAGCGCGCTGCCGTTGGTGCTGTTCGCAAATTCCCAAGGACTTGTCCTCTGGACCATTTCCCTCATCTGCGAGCTGCTGATCGTGACGGCGATGAGCCTGTTTTGCGTGCTGTCCTTCGCGCAGGTGGTCCCCGCGTTTGCCGCCGTTGCGGGCTTTTACCTGCTGTCGCGTTCCATGGCGGCGATGCAGATCATAGCCGGCGCACCGCTGCAGGACCCGACCCTCACCGATCGCGTGGTGAATGCCGTCGTGGAGCTGATCGCGCTCCTCTTGCCGGGGCTCGACGGCATGACGCAGACGACCTGGCTGCTGGGGCCGCCACCGGGCGTGAGCGCTCTAGGCTCCGTCGTCGGCCAGACCGCACTCTACCTCGTGCTGATCTGCTCTGCGGCGCTTGTCGACTTGTACCGCAAGAATTTTTGAGGCGATGTCACAGCGACCGATTACGACCGTTCCAGTTCTCGTTCTTGCGCTGCTTGCGCTCGGGCTCGCCGCGCAGATCGGGCTGAAGGCCAGTGGTCCACCGCCTCGGGTGGCCGCGGAGGATTTGCCGCCCGCGCCGAGCATCGCGGCGCTGAGGCTCGCGAGCTTCGGGGATCCCGTGGCGCTCGCCAAGGCGCTGATGCTCTACCTGCAGGCGTTCGACTATCAATCCGGCAGCAAGGTCCCCTATCGCGACCTCGACTATGGCCGGCTCGAAGCCTGGCTCGCGAGGATCCTGGGACTGGACCCGCGCGGCCAATACCCCTTGCTCGCCGCGAGCAGGCTCTATGCCGAAGTGCCCATCGAGGCCAAGCAGCGCAGCATGCTCGAGTTCGTCTATCGGCAGTTCCTGCTCGATCCCGATCGCCGCTGGCCCTGGCTTGCCCACGCCACCGCCATCGCCAAGCACAGACTTCATGATCTGCCGCTGGCACTCCGCTACGCCCAGGCGATCCAGCGCTACGCCGTCGCTGATGACGTTCCCCTCTGGGCGAAGCAGATGGAGATCTTCATCCTGGAGGACATGAACGAGCTGGAAACCGCCCGCCTCATCATCGGGGGGTATGTCCAGAGCGGGACCGTCAAGGACCCGGCCGAATTGAGGTTCCTGGAGGAACGCCTGAAACAGCTGGAGGCGCGGACCGCTGGGAAGACCTCGGGAAAAGACTAAGGGAAAGTGTCAGATAGTCGTCGTAACTGTCCATTATTCAACAAAAAAGGCTTGGTCACCCTCGCGTAAGAGGGGCTGCCCGGGCATACTCTCGGGCACATATCTTGCGAGTTTCTGACGGATCTTAACTCCGGAGTGGTTCTGGGGGTTGTATGAGCACGTCCATTATCGAGAACAGGAATTCGACCGAGGCCGGTTTCACCTTGGTCGAGATCGCGATCGTCCTCGTCATCATCGGGCTGCTGCTGGGCGGCATCCTGAAGGGCCAGGAAATGATCACCCAGGCCAGGATCAAGAACATCATCAACGATTTCAACGGTGTCACCGTGGCGGTGACCTCCTATCAGGACCGCTATCGCGCCATTCCCGGGGACGACCTGAACGCGACAACGCGCTGGACCGTCCAAGCTCCCGCAAGCGGTAACGGCAACGGGGCCATCGCGGGTCTTTACAACGCCCCCCCAGGGGCGGGCGCTCCGCCGGCAGCGGCCGAATCCAACCTGTTCTGGCAGCATCTGCGCATCGCCGGATTCGTCCCGGGCCTGACCACGGGAGCCGGAAGCGGGACGCAGCCGACGAACGCAGCCGGGGGCATGATCGGCGTGGAGTCGGGCGTGGTCAATACAAACGGCCTGGGCTTCAGCAGCCTGATCGTGTGCTTCGCCAACCTGCCGGAGAAGGTGGCGAGCGCGGTCGACGGCCAGATGGACGACAGCAACCCGGCGAGCGGCCAGGTCCGCGGGCAGCTCCAGGGCATCGCGAATCCGCCCACGGCCGCCAACGCCGCAGGCGCGGCGACGGCCTACGTTGAAACCGGGGTGAATCAGTATCTGCTGTGCAAGAACTTATAGCCGCTCGGCAACCGGCTCGTGCACGTTTCCGCCGACTAACCTAGACTTCCGCGCGTGGAGGCTCCCATGACTGCATCTGCTTTCAGCAACAGGAATTCGAACGAGGCCGGTTTTACCCTGGTCGAGATCGCGATCGTGCTGGTGATCATCGGCCTGCTGCTCGGGGGCATCCTGAAGGGCCAGGAGATGATCAACCAGGCCAGGATCAAAAACGTGATCAACGATTTCAACGGCGTCACCGTGGCCGTGACCTCCTATCAGGACCGCTACCGGGCCCTGCCCGGCGACGACCCGGGCGCCACCGCGCGTTGGACAGTCCAGGCGCCTGCGAGCGGTGACGGCAACGGGGCCATCCTGGGCCTTTACAACGCCCCCCCCGGGGCGGGCGCCCCGGTGGCAGCAGCCGAATCCAACCTGTTCTGGCAGCATCTGCGCATCGCGGGATTCGTCCCGGGCGTGACCACCGGAGCCGGAAGCGGGACGCAGCCGCCGAACGCGGTCGCGGGCATCATCGGCGTGCAGAACGCCGTGAATCCCGGAGTCGGCCTGGGCTTCACCGGCCTGACCACATGCAGCTCGAACATACCGGACAAGGTCGCGATTGCAGTGGACACGCAGATGGACGACAGCAACTCGCAGACCGGCCAGGTTCGCGCGCAGCTGCAGGGCAACGCGAATCCGGACCTGGGCACGACCCCGGCCACGAACTACATCGAAACCGGGGTGAGTCAGTACCTCGTCTGCAGGGTTTTCTAGTTACGCCTCCCGTAACCGCCAAAAAAAGCCCGCTCGCGCGGGCTTTTTCGTTTCTGCCCGCTCCCTGAGTGAAGACGACCGCGCCCCAGGCAATAAGCCTCATGCTCGCGGGCAGCCTTTGCCTGCTGCCGTTCCTGCTGCCGTATCACCAGCCGCCCATCCTGAGTTTTTTCCCCGAGTGGCTGGCCGCGGCGCTGGGCGTCGCCGCAGCGCTGGCCTTGCTCGTCGGCCGAGGCGTCACGGCGGTATTCTTACCTGCTCCGGCACGCTGGCTGATCGCGTTTGCGGTGCTTCTCGCCGCCCAGGCGGCGAGCGGCGGTCATGCCTATTCGCAATTGCCCCTGTTTGCCGCGCTGTACGTCCTCTACGCCGTGCTGATGATCTGGCTCGGGGCGCAGCTCACGGCTGCGCTCGGCATCGAGCGAGTTGCCATGGTGCTGGCCGCGTTTTTTCTGGCCGGCGCTCTTGCGAATTCGCTGGCGGGGGTAATCCAGTTCTACGGCCGACCCAAGCTACTCGAGGATGTCATCGCCGAGCTGCACGGCAGGCGCGCCTACGGGAACATCGCGCAGGCGAATCTTTATGCCAACTACCTGGCGCTCGGCGAAGGCGCGCTCCTGTTCCTGTGGGTGCGCGCCCGCGTGCGAACCGCGTATGCGCTTCCGGCGCTGGCTCTGCTCCTCATGGGTAGCTCGCTGTCTGGGTCCCGCGGCGCACTGCTCTACGCATTATGGTATGGCGCGCTCGGGCTGCTGGCCGTACGCGTTCAGGATGGCGAGGGAGCACGGCGCCTGAAGTTCGCGGCTTGCGGCGTCGCGGTTGCGGCGCTGTCGGCGCATTTCGCAGTGCCGTGGCTCAATGACCTGCTCCATCTCGGTCCGCCAGGAGAAGGCATGCTCGATCGCATACTCGCCTCCCCTGAACATCCCGAGCCGCGCCGGCAGGCGTGGCTGATTGCATTGCGCGTGTTTATCGGCGCTCCCCTGGCCGGGGTCGGTATAGGCGAGTTCGCGGGCGCCGCGTTTGAGTTGGGACTCGATCCCTCGCTCACGCAGATCGGCGAAGTCTGGACTTCGCCGCACAATCTTCCGCTCCACCTCCTCGCAGAAACCGGCCTGGTGGGCACGGTGCTGGTACTGGGCGGCCTGTGCGTCTGGGGGTGGCAGGCAGCCCGGCGCTATTGGACGGACCGGCAGGTCGCTTCGTGGTGGATCATTACCGCGGTTGGAATCGAAATGATTCACTCCCTGACCGAGTTTCCGTTGTGGAGCGCACATTTCCTAGGCGTCACGGCGCTTTTGGTAGGAGTAAGCGCGGGACCGGGGCGCTCGCTGGCGGTCGCGCGCGCGAGCGGGATTGGCGCGGGGGCCGTCTGCGCCGTGCTCTCGGTCGTCTTGGCAATCATGCTCAGGGATTACATGCGACTCGACGTCACGCGCATCACCGGAACAACCGTCACGCTCACCGCTGCCGCCCAAGCGCACGACGACGCCGAAACCATGCGCGAGCTGACGCACGGCCTCATGGCGCCCCTGGCGGAGTTATGGATAGTGATCGGCGCTCCACTCGATCGGAGCAACCTCGCCGACAAGCTGGCTATGAGCGAGCGCGTCGCTCGCTACTGGCCGGCCAATGCCGTCGTGACGCGACGCGCCGTATTTCTCGCATTTCAAGGCGAGGCGGCAAAGGCGCGCGAATCGCTTGCACCCGTTTTGAGGACGTTCCCGCACAGGCGTGACGCGACCATCCTGATGCTCGAACAAGCGCGCCAGGCGGACCCCGACGCAATCGCGCCGCTCATGGCCATGGCCAAGAGACCAGGCATCCCTCCGGCCGATTTCCGGGGACGATAAATCTACCCCTGAAGCAGGCGCATCTCCGCCGCGGCGAGTTGTTCGGGCGTGCCGAGCAGCACGATCACGTCGCCCTCCTGCAATGCCGTCTGCGGATCCGGCGAAATCATCCGCAGCTCCCGCCGCCGCAGCGCCGTCACGCGCACGCCGAGCTCATCGAGCGCGAGCTCCCCGAGGCTGCGTCCCGAGGCGCTCGCGCCCGTCGCGAGCGTCACGGAATGCAGGCGCGGTTCGCGCGCCTCGTCGGGATCTTCGGCCTCGTCGGTGCCTCCATGAAAGAACCCACGCATCAGGCTGTATCGATGCTCGCGAATGTCGCGGATGCGGCGCACCACGCGCCTTAAGGGAACGCCCAGCAGCACCAACGCGTGCGACGCGAGCATCAGGCTCGACTCGAAGGTCTCGGGCACAACTTCAGACGCACCCGCGGCGATGAGCCGGTCCATGTCCGCGTCGTCCAGAGTGCGGACGATTACCGGCAACGCAGGATTGAGCGCGCGCACATGATGCAGGATCCGGAGCGCAAGCTGCGTATCCGCGAAGGTAATGACGAGCGCGCTCGCGCGCGCAGCCCCTGCCGCCACGAGCGTTTCATACCGTGACGCGTCGCCGAAAACGACTTTCTCTCCCGCTGCCGCCGCCCCGCGCACGCGCTCCGGATCGGTGTCGAGGGCGATGACATCGATGTGCTCCTGCTCCAGCATGTGCGCCAGGCGCTGGCCCGTGCGGCCGTAGCCGCACACGATGACGTGCTGCTCGGTCGCGAGACTCTGCGCCGCTACTCGGTGCAGCGCGAGCGATTGCAGCATCCATTCGGCGCTCGACCATCGCAGCGCGAGCTTGTCGCTTGCCTGAATGGCGAACGGAGCGGCGAGCATGGAGAGCAGCATCGCCGCGACGATCAGCTGGGAAAAGTCGCGATCGAGCAATGCAACCGACTGCGCCAGGACCATGAGCACCAGACCGAATTCGCCCACCTGAGCGAGAGCCAGCCCTGTGCGCACGGCCGCGCCAGGACCTGCTCCGAACAGGCGCGCGAGGCCGGCGACCAGGATGAACTTGAACACGACGAGCGCGGCCGTCAGCGCCAGCGTCAGCAGAAAATTCTCCGCAACCGTCCCGAGGTCGAGTCTCATGCCTATGGTCACGAAGAACAGACCCAGCAGGACCTCCCGAAACGGCCTGATGTCCTCCTCGACCTGATGCCGGTATTCGGTTTCGGCTATGAGCATGCCGGCGAGAAACGCGCCCAGGGCCAGAGACAGCCCCGCCCGATTCGTGATCCAAGCAAGCCCCAGCGTAATGAGCAAGACGTTCAGAATGAACAGCTCATGCGAGCGGCGGCGCGCCACGACGTGAAACCAGCCGCGCATGAGTCTCTGTCCGACAAAGAGCAGCACCACGAGCACCAACGTGGCCTTGGCGAGCGCGAACACCAGACGCTGCGCAAGCTCGCCGCTCCCCTCCGCGATCGCGGGAATCAAGATAAGCAACGGGACGACCGCGAGATCCTGAAAAAGGAGCACGCCGACGATGTCACGTCCGTGGGGGGTTTCGAGCTGAATGCGTTCGGTGAGAATGCGCAGGACCATCGCCGTCGACGACATGGCGATCGCGCCTCCAACCGCGAGGGCGGCTTGCCAAGGAGCCCCTGCAAATGAGGCGGCCGCGAGCACGGCACCGAGCGTGAGCAGGACCTGGGCAAACCCGAGCCCGAACACGGCGCGACGCAGCTGAAACAGCTTCGCCAGGCTGAACTCCAGCCCGATCGAGAACATCAGGAACACGACGCCGAATTCCGCAAGACGCCGTCCTTCGTCGGTGTCGGGAATCCATGCCAGCGCGAAGGGCCCCACCGCAACACCTACGAGGATGTAGCCCACCAGCGGAGGCAAATGTAACCAGCGGAAGAGCACTACGACGAACACCGCGCTCGCCAGCAGGATCAGCACCAGTTCAAGCGTGTCGCCCATCCGGAAGTCCTTGTTTTTTGGGGTTCACGCGGGGAAAAGTGCGGAATTGGTCTGATATACTCTCCAACCTATGATAAAGGGTGCTCCCGTCGCGGGCTAGCTCGGCCCGTCACGATGAACGATCGATCGAAGAAGGCGATTTCAACGTCCGCGCTAGAGCTCGCGCGCAAGGTGCTCGTGATCGAGGCCGATGCGGTGAGCGGCCTGATATCGCGGCTGGACGAGCGTTTTGTCGATGCGGTCGGCCTGATCCTCGCGTGTCGCGGGCGCGTCGTGGTGAGCGGCGTCGGCAAGTCGGGGCACATCGCTCGCAAGATCGCATCCACGCTGGCGAGCACCGGGACACCGGCTTTCTTCGTGCACGCCGCCGAGGCGGGACACGGCGATCTCGGCATGATCACGCGCGATGACGTGGTGCTGGCGCTTTCGAATTCCGGCCAATCGGACGAGCTGCTCACGATCATCCCTCTTATAAAACGCCGGGGCGCGAAGTTGATCGCAGTGACCGGCAATCCGGACTCGGTGCTTGCCAGGGAAGCGGACGTGCACCTCGACGCGCACGTCGCCCAGGAAGCCTGTCCCCTGAATCTCGCGCCGACCGCGAGCACCACGGCGGCGCTTGCGCTCGGCGACGCTCTCGCGGTCGCTTTGCTGGACGCCCGCGGTTTCGACGAGCGGGATTTTGCTCGCGCTCACCCCGGCGGCGCGCTCGGCAGGAAGCTTCTCACCCACGTCTCCGACGTCATGCGCACCGGAAACGACGTTCCGGCCGTATCCGACTCCGATTCCTTCTCCGACATGCTGACCGAGATATCCAGGAAAGGCATGGGAATGACCGCGATCCTCGACCGCGGGAAAAAGGTCGTCGGAATATTCACCGACGGCGATCTTCGTCGGACGCTGGAGCGCAAACCCGACATCCGCGCGCTCAAGATCACCGATGTCATGAAACGCAATCCGCGCACGATCGCTCCGCAAAAGCTTGCCGCGGAAGCGCTCGAGTTGATGGAACGTTACAAGATCAATCAGCTGCTCGTCGTGACGGAAACGGGAGAGCTGGCCGGCGCCCTCAACATGCACGATCTGTTTCGCGCCAAGGTCATTTGATGCGCGACGACATTCTGGAGCGGATGCGGAGGCTGCGGCTGATGATCTTCGACGTCGACGGCGTGCTCACCGACGGGACCTTGTATTTCAGCGAGACCGGAGCGGAGTTGAAGGCATTCAACGCGAGGGACGGTCACGGCCTCAAGATGTTGAAGGAAAGCGGAGTCGAGGTCGCCATTCTTTCCGCGCGTCGCTCGCACGCCGTCGAGGTGCGCGCCGCGGAGCTCGGCATCACGCTCGTCGAGCAGGGTGCCGCGAACAAGGGTACGGCTTTCGAAAGCCTGATCGGCCGGTTGCGCACCTCGGCCGCCGCCGCGGGATACATGGGCGATGATTGGGTGGATCTGCCGGTGCTCGCGCGTTGCGGTTTTGCCGCGAGCGTGCCCGAAGCGCCTGAGCTCGTGCGAGAGCGCGTCCATCACGTCACGCGCGCCCCCGGCGGCAGAGGCGCCGCCCGCGAGGTCTGCGAGCTGATCATGCAGGCCCAAGGCACCCTGGAGCGGGCCATCGCCCGCCAGCTTGCATGAAAACGCGCGTTACCCCTCTGCTCCCGCTCGTTTTGATGGCGTTTCTTGGGTTGCTGACCCTATGGCTGCAATACGCCGTGCTGGAGGGCCCCGGCGGAGACGCAAAGCCCGCGGGGCACGATCCCGATTCGATCGTCGAAAACTTCACCGTCCAGAAGCTGGACGGCTCGGGCAAGCTCCAGTACACATTCTCTGCACCCAAGATGACGCATTTCGGCGACGACGGTTCAGGCGAAGCGCTTTATCCGCGCTTCGTTCAGATTGCCGCCGACGGCGGCGACTTCATCGCGACGGCCAATCGCGGCACCGTCAATCGCCAGGGCGAGGAGGCTTTCCTGTACGGCAATGTGCTCTTCTTGCGCGAGGCGACACGGGAGCGACCTGAATTTCGCGCCCGCACGGAATTCCTGCACGTACTCGCCGAACAGGGGATCGCGCGTACCGATCACACGGTCACGATTTCCGAAGGAAACTCGATCCTGACAGGGGTCGGGATGGTGGTGGACAAGAACAAGCAACAGTTCATGCTGCAATCGCAAGTCAAGGGCATCCTTGATGTGCCGGCCAGGAAATAGGGTACGCGCAGCCGCGGCCCTGGGTGTTGCGGCAATGTGCGCATTGGCAGCAGGACCGGCGCTCGCCGAGAGAGCCGATCGCGACAAGCCGATCAACATCGAATCCGACAGCATGATGTCTGACGACTCCAAGAAAGTCGCCACTTTCGACGGAAAGGTCGTGCTGACCCAGGGCTCGCTCGTCATCCGCGCAGACCGAATCGTCGTGCGGCAGGACGGCGACGGCTTCTACCACGGCGTCGCGAGCGGCAAGCCGGCGACGTTCCGTCACAAGCGCGATGGTTACGCCGAATACATCGACGGAGAAGCGTTCAGGATCGAATACGATAACAAGCTCGAGCGCGTCGAATTCTTCAACGGCGCCCGGCTGCGCCGCGACAGCGGGGACGATATTCGCGGTGATTTCATCTCCTACGACGCCAAGACGGAGCGTTTTACGGTGAAATCAACCGGCGAGGCGTCCGGAACCGAGCGCGAGGGACGCGTGCGCGCAACCATCATGCCGAAAAAGCCCGCGGAGCCCCAAATCCCGCTTGCTTCCGGCGCGAGCCGGAAAGAATAATCTCCCCGTGCCTTCCGAACGGGGCGAACCTCGATGAGTCAGCTGCAGGTCCATGCGCTCAAAAAGCACTACGGCTCGCGGATCGTGGTCAAGGACGTGTCGCTCGAAGTGTCGAGCGGTGAGGTCGTGGGGCTGCTGGGTCCGAACGGCGCTGGGAAGACGACTTGTTTCTACATGATCGTGGGGCTGATCGCCGTGGACGACGGTGCGATCCATCTCGACGGCAGGGAAATCAGCCATTTCGCGATGCATCGCCGCGCCCGCATGGGACTGTCGTACCTGCCCCAGGAAGCTTCCGTGTTCCGCAAGCTGACCGTCGAAGAGAACATCCGTGCGGTGCTGGAACTGCAGGAACTTCGCGAGGAGGAGATCGAGTCCCGCCTTTCCGGGCTGCTGCGCGATCTCAACATCGCGCATCTGCGACAATCCACCGCGCTGTCTCTGTCAGGCGGCGAGCGCCGCCGCGTCGAGATCGCCCGGGCGCTTGCGACGCATCCGAGTTTCATACTGCTCGATGAACCCTTCGCCGGCGTCGACCCAATCGCGGTACTCGACATTCAGAAAATCATCCGCTTTCTCAAGGAGCGCGGCATAGGCATCCTCATCACGGACCATAACGTGCGGGAAACGCTGGGGATTTGCGACCACGCTTATATCATCAACGATGGCTTGGTGCTCGCCTTCGGAAAACCCGACGAGATCGTCTATAATGAAAACGTAAGACGCGTTTATCTCGGCGAAAATTTCAGGTTGTAGGGGCAACGCCGCGAACCACCCCCCGTTCCCATTTTGGCTCGTCTGAACTACGATCCTCCTTGCGAGGTCCTCGCGCCCCATCTCGATGAAGCAGACCCTACAGCTCAAGCTTTCGCAGCACCTGACGCTGACGCCACAGTTGCAGCAATCGATACGCCTGCTGCAGCTTTCGACCATGGAATTGAATCAGGAGCTCGAGAAATTTCTGGCCGAGAATCCGCTGCTCGAGCGCGAAGACACCGATAGCGAGATCCCGCCAGTCCCCGCGCACATGAATGGCGAGCCGGCCACCGCCCTTCAGGCGCCCGCAGAGGAGGCGAGCAGGGAGAGCTCGTCGCAGACGGACATTTTCTCGGCTGACACCGACTGGGTGGGCGAAGGCACTCCGAGCTCGAGCACACGCGATGACTCCGACGACAGCGATTTTTTCCAGGTTGCGGCCGAATCTCCCAATCTGCGCGAGTATTTGCACCGGCAACTCACTCTGACCCAGCTCGAACCGCGCGACCGCAACCTGGTCGCTTTCCTGATCGAAGCGCTGGACGAAGGCGGCTATCTCACGCAGCCCATGGAGGAGCTTGCGGAGCTCGTGCCAGAGGAGCTGCAGATCGAGCCCGAGGAGCTGCATATCGCTCTCAGGCATCTGCAGAATTTCGACCCCACGGGCGTGGGTGCCCGCAATTGCGCGGAATGTCTCGAGTTGCAATTACTTGCCTTGCCAGAGTCCACGCCGAGCCGCGCGTCGGCCATCGCTATTGCGCACGAGCACCTCGAGCTCCTCGCGGCCCGCGACTTTGCGAGGCTCAAAAAAGCGTTGCAATGCGGAGACGACGAGCTTCGCCAGGCCCAGCGACTGATCCAAAGCCTCAACCCGCGCCCCGGCGCTGCGTTCTCAACCAACGAAACGCGCTACATCGTACCCGACGTCGTAGTGAAGAAAATCAAGAATGTCTGGGTTGCGAGCCTCAATCCCGACGCGCTGCCGAAACTGCGCGTCAATCGCATGTACGCAGATATCCTGCAGGGCAACCGGAGTCATTCGGGCAGCCAGCTCTCGCATCAACTGCAGGAAGCGCGCTGGCTGATCAAGAACGTGCAGCAGCGGTTCGAGACGATCCTGCGCGTGTCGCAGGCGATCGTCGACCGTCAGCGCCATTTTTTCGAGCACGGCGAGGTCGGGATGCGCCCGCTGGTACTGCGCGAAATCGCGAACACGCTCGGCCTGCATGAATCGACCGTCTCGCGCGTTACGACCCAGAAGTTCATGTTCACGCCGCGCGGCATTTTCGAGCTCAAGTACTTCTTCGGGAGTCACGTCGCCACCGAGACCGGGGGCGCCTGCTCGGCCACCGCCATCCGAGCGTTGATCAAGCAGCTGGTCGCTGCAGAGGATGCGCGAAAACCCCTTTCAGACAGCAAGATCTCCGAGATCCTCAGCCAGCAGGGCATTGTGGTCGCGCGTCGCACCATCGCCAAATACCGGGAGGCGCTGCAGATTCCTTCGGTGAGCATGAGAAAGTCTCTTTGACGCGGGCACGCCTCGCATGAATCTCACCATCAGCGGGCATCACATGGCGGTCACGCCATCCATACGCAGTTACGTCGAGGGCAAACTTTCCAGGATCCGACGGCATTTCGATCACGTCATCGACGTCAGCGTGATCCTCACCGTGGACCATCTCGCACGAAAGACGGAGGTCAGCTGTCACGTCGCCGGAAAGGACATCGTCGTCAAAAGCGACGACCCGGATCTGTACGCCGCGATTGACGCCGCAGCAGACAAACTAGATCGCCAGATCATCAAGTACAAAGACCATTTGCATGCACATCCGCACGATGCGCTCAAGCACCATTCCCCCTCGGATTGACGGCCGATAGTGTAGAATCCCACGCCTTTCCGGCTCGCCGGGCACGGCTTCTGCCTGTGAGGGCCCGAACTGGCCGATTTTCAAGGTCTCGATGAACCTAATTGCGAAGCTCTTGCCCCCCTCGAACATCCTTCTGGACCTGGATGTGACGAGCAAAAAACGCATGTTCGAGCAGGCTGGGCTGCTCTTCGAGAACAACCAGGGCGTGGCGAGAAGCCTGGTGTTCGACAGCCTTTTTGCCCGCGAGCGTCTCGGCTCGACAGGGCTGGGCCAGGGAGTCGCCATTCCGCACGGCAGGATCAAGGGTCTGAAAGAAGCAGTCGGGGCTTTTGTGCGCCTGGCACAGCCGGTTCCGTTCGACGCGCCCGACGGCAAGCCCGTCAGTCTCGTGTTCCTGCTGTTGGTGCCGGAACAGGCGACCGAGCAACACCTGCGTGTCCTGTCCGAGCTCGCACAGATGCTGAGCGACCGTGAGCTGCGCGAGAGACTTTCCACCGATACCGACGCGGGGACGCTTCATCAGCACATCACCGCCTGGCAGCCTCATGTTGCAGATCAGCGTCGCGCAGCTGTATGACGACAATCGCGACAAGCTCGGGTTCGCCTGGATCGGCGGAAAGGCGGGCGGTGCGACTAAGCTTTGGCGCGACAGCAGCGGCGTCGCGGCACTCGTAGGCCATCTCAATCTCATCCATCCCAACCGCATCCAGGTCCTCGGCAACCACGAGATCGCCCACCTCGCCGGATTCGAGGAGGCCGAACTGTTCCAGATGCTCGGCAATCTGTTCGCGGTCCATCCGGTGGCCATCGTCGTCGCCGACGGAGCGCCCGCCGATGTGCGCATGCTGAAGGCGGCCGAAGAATCGGGCACGGCGGTGTTCGTCACCGACATGCCCGGGGCCCAAGTCATCGACCGGCTGCGTCGCTATCTCGGCAAGGCGCTCGCCGAGACCACGCAGCACCACGGAGTATGCATGGACGTGCTCGGACTCGGGGTCCTCATCACGGGTGATTCGGGCGCCGGAAAAAGCGAGCTCGCGCTGGAACTGATCAGCCGCGGCCACGGGCTCGTTGCGGATGATGTCGTCGACGTCTCGCGCATCGCGGTGTCCACGCTCGAATGCCGCTGCCCGCCGGTATTGAAGGATTTTCTGGAGGTGCGCGGCCTGGGCGTGCTCAACATCCGCACGATATTCGGCGAGACCGCGGTGCGCCCGAAGATGAACTTGCGGCTGATCGTGCATCTCGATCGCCCGGGGACGAACGAGTCGGAGCGACTCCCGCTGCACGAACAGTCGGAAGACATCCTGGGCGTGACCGTCCGGAAAGTCGTCATTCCGGTCGCCGCGGGTCGCAATCTCGCGGTGCTGCTCGAGGCCGCCGTGCGCAACTACATCCTGCAGCTTCGCGGCATTCACTCGACGGAAGAGTTCATGCAGAGGCAGCGTGCGGAGATGAAGAAAAGCTAAGGTATCCCAATGCAGCTCGTGCTCATCAGCGGCCTCTCGGGCTCCGGCAAGAGCATCGCGCTCAATGCCCTCGAGGACAGCGGTTACTACTGCGTCGACAATCTCCCCGGGCAACTGCTCCAGCAATCGGCGGAACTGCTCCGCCGCGCCGGCCACAACCGTGTTGCCATGAGCATCGACGCCCGCATGGGCGATTCGCTCGAGCTCGTCCCGGAATATTTGGCCAAGCTGAAAGCTCAAGGCGTGGACCTGCGCCTCCTTTTCCTCGACGCAAAAAACGATACCCTGATCCGGCGCTTCTCCGAAACGCGCAGGCGCCATCCCCTGGCGACCGGCACGCGCACGCTCGAGGAGGCCCTGACGCGCGAGCGCGAGCTCCTCGCCTCCGTGGGCGAGATCGGCTACCGTCTCGACACGACCGATTTGCTGCCGAACATGCTGCGCAACTGGATCAAGGAGTGGCTCGACATCCGCACTGAAACGACGATGCTCTTGTTCGAGTCCTTCAGCTACAAGCACGGCGTTCCCCTGGACGCGGACCTGGTGTTCGACGTGCGCTGTCTTCCCAACCCGCACTACGACCCCAGGCTGCGACCGCTTACCGGTCTTGACGCTGAGGTGGTCGCGTTTCTGGAAAGGGAGCCGAAGGTCGGCACGATGCTGGGGGACATCCGACGCTTCGTCGAGACCTGGCTGCCCGCATATGGGCAGGACAACCGCAGCTCGCTTACGGTCGCTGTCGGCTGCACCGGCGGCCGACATCGTTCGGTATACCTCGTCGAGCGCCTCGGCGCTCTTTTTCGCAGCCATACGCCGGTGCTGGTTCGTCACAGGCACCTCGTCCCTGCGGCATGAAGCCGACCGTCGCGGTCGCGCTGACCGGCGCTTCCGGAATGCCCTACGGCCTGAGGCTGGTCGAATCCCTGATACGCGCGGAAGCCCGGGTCTACCTACTCTATTCCCAGGCCGCCCACGTGGTCGCGAAGCAGGAGCTGGAGATCGTATTGCCGTCGCGCGCCTCCGACGCCGAGCGCATGTTCAGCGAGCGCTATTCGGCAAAGCGCGGTCAACTGCGCGTATTCGGTCGCGAGGACTGGTTTGCGCCGGTCGCCTCGGGCTCGAACCCCGCCGACGCGATGGTCATCTGCCCCTGCACGGTGGGCACTCTTGCCGCGGTAGCAGCAGGGCTTTCCGACTCCCTTATCGAGCGCGCCGCGGACGTCACCCTCAAAGAAGGTCGCAAACTGATTCTCGTGCCGCGCGAGACGCCGTTTTCGGCCCTGCACCTGGAGAACATGCTCAAGCTCGCGCGCGCGGGCGCGGTCATCCTCCCGGCCAATCCGGGTTTCTATCACCGTCCCAAGCGCGTCGAGGACCTGGTCGATTTCATCGTGGCGCGAATACTCGACCACCTCGGGGTCAAGCACGATTTGATGCCCCGCTGGGGCGAAGAGCGCTAGGCTGAACTCGCTCTTGGAATCGCTGCGCGTCCCGATTTTCCCGCTCAACACGGTGCTCTTTCCGGGAGGCCTGCTTCCGCTGCGTGTGTTCGAAGCGCGTTACATGGACATGACGCGCGAATGCCTCAAACGCGATGAACCGTTCGGGGTGTGCCTCATCCAGCAGGGGTCCGAGGTCGGCGCGCCCGCCGTGCCCGAAGGACTCGGGTGCCTCGCCAAGATCCTCGAATGCGACATGCAGCAACAGGGCATCCTCAACCTCAAGACCTGCGGCGGCCGGCGCTTTCGCATCCTCGAGCGTCAAACCAGCACCCAGGGTCTGATCTCGGCCGACGTCGAGCTGATCGCTCCCGACGCAAGCGTCGCGGTGCCCGAGGAGTTTGCCGATTGCGTCCGGCTGCTGGAAATGGTGGTCCTCGACCAGGGCAAGCCCATTTTCGCCGAGCCGCACGCCTTCGGCGACGCCGCATGGGTAGGCTACCGCCTGACTGAAATCCTCCCGGTGCCCCTGGTGGCCAAGCAGAAGCTCCTCGAGCTGACCGACAGCCTAGCGCGGCTCTCCATCCTGCAGCGATTCCTCGAAAGCCGCGGTCTCGCGGCCGCTAAGCCGCCCGCAGAGAGTTGAGCAGTTTCCTCACGGGCGCGGGTACCGCCGCCTGGGCCGCTTCTTCGAGAGGGAGCCAGACCTGCCCCGGCTCCGAGGCGCAGGGCGATGCGCTCGCCACTTGGCAGACGACCGGCGTGATATTCAAGGTGAAATGGGTGAAACCATGCCGCAAGAGCGGCAGGTGCTCTGCGCTCGCCAGCCTTGCGCCCAATCGACGTTCGCAGTAATCGCCCGGATCGGCACCCGTGGGAATTTCCGGGAGACACCATAGCCCGCCCCACAATCCGGCCGGCGGACGTTTCTCCAACAGCACTTCACCTTCGCGCAGAAGCAGCAACATCGCGGTTTTTTTGAGCGGCACCGGCTTGCGCGGCCGCGGCCGCGGATACGCTTCCACGTTTCCCCGCGAACGGGCCTCGCAGCTCATCCTCAGGGGACAATTTGCGCACGCCGGCCGCGCTCGAGTACAGACGCTTGCGCCCAGATCCATCAGCGCCTGCGTGTAACGCTCGATGTCTCTGGCCGGAAGCTCGGTCTCCGCGAGCCTCCACAGGCGCTTCTCGACCTGTCTCTCTCCGGGGTAACCGCGCACCGCGAAATGACGCGCGAGCACCCGCTTGACGTTTCCGTCGAGGATCGCTTCGCGCTCACCGGAGGCGAACACCGCGATCGCGGCAGCGGTGGAACGGCCCACCCCCGGCAGCGATGCGAGCCTCTCGCGCGTCCGCGGAAACCGGCCGCCGTGTGATTCCACCACCGTTTGCGCGGCCGCGTGCAGGTTGCGGGCCCGCGAGTAATAGCCCAGGCCGCTCCACAGGGCCAGCACGTCGTCGAGTTGCGCGCATGCGAGCGATCTCACATCGGGAAAACGCGCGAGAAACCGCCGGTAATACGGAATGACCGTCGCGACCTGGGTCTGCTGCAGCATCACTTCCGAGAGCCAGATGCGATACGGATCCCGCGTCCGCTGCCACGGCAGGTCATGACGCCCGTGCCGGACCTGCCAGCGGATCAGCCTGCCGGCAAAAGTGCTCACCGTCTGAGGAGGTCCCTGAGCCGGTCCTGCGCGCGTTCTTTCAGCTTGTCCTCGGCCCTTTGCTTCACCGCATTGCCGACTGTCGCGCCCAGATCGGCGCGGAAGCGCGGCGCATCGAGAGCGCCCGTGACCTTCACCGGCACCGTGATCCCGCGCAGCTCGGCGAGATCTTTGCCGCCCTGACCGCTCGAGGAAGCGACCACCGAAGCCTTGATGAGGTAATCGATCGAATTTGCTCCGATGTCGATATCGCCCGAGCCGGCAAGGCGCAGCAGGGGCGACTTGGCCGAGAGATCGTCGTTGTGCGCGACGCCGTTTCTTATGACGAAGCTCGCTGCGAGCTCGGTGAAATCGGTGCGCTCGGCCGCGGTCGCTCCCTGCTCCGCCGGAGGATTCGATCCGCGGAGCGATCTTGCCTTGCGCAGCAGCTCGGCCAGATTGACGCCCTTCAAGCTGCTGTCCCGCAGCGCCAGGTTGGCGTTGCCGGAGAGCGTTTTCTTCATCGCGCTCGCGGTTGCGCCGCCCGTCTGCACGTCGAGCGCGACATTGCCTCGGCCCTCCAGGAGATCGTTGTTGAGCGCGTCGCGCAAGAGCGGCCCGATCGCGACGCCGGCGAGGTCGGCCTTGAGCGCGAAGCGATTGGTATTGGCGTTGGCGCTCGCAGCGCCGGAGAGCTTCCCTTGATACAGATCGGCCGTCAGCGGCTCGGCGTCGACCTTGCCGCCCGCGGCCTTTACGCCTAGGTGCACCTTTTCCAGTTTCACGTTCGATGCGATCAATTGCTCGATCTTCAGGTCGCCCTTCAGGTTGAGCGCTTTCAGCGCTGAAAGATCGATCGGCTCCTCGGGTTTCGTCGAAGACGGGCTCGCGCCCTTCGGCGCGCCGGCCGCCGGTTTCGGCGGAGGCGGCAGATAGCGGTCCAGATTCACCTGGTCCGCGGCGAGCGTGAAACGGACCGCTTGAGGCGAAGCATCGAACTCCACGTCCCCCTTCAGCGACAGCGGAGGCGCCTTGGTACCCGGCGCGGCGCCGGACACCTTGAGGTCGATCCCGGAGAACGCGAATGTCTGCTTTTCGAAATTGAGGCGGTAGTCGCCGGACAGACGTATCTGGTAGTCGGCCTTGGGCTGCGCCGCCTCGACCCGCGCGGAGAGCGAGAGCTTCCCGGGCACGCCGCTCGCGATCCGTCCGGTCTTGAACTCGTCGATGGTCGCCTTGTACCTTTGCCCGCTCGATTCGTCGCGCCAGCCGATCGTGCTCGACCGAATATCGATTCCCGCGACGTCCAGGCGCATCGCCCCTTTCGGCGGGGCCGCCTTGGGCCCCGCCGCCGGTGGTGTGCTCCCGGCCAGATCCCCGAAATTGGTCTTTCCGCCCTTGCCCTGCACCAAGTCCAGCGCGAGCCCCGAGAGGGTCACGCGATCGACCACCACCCGCTTCGAGAGCAAGGGCCACAGCGCGAGCGATATCTTCGCTTGTTCGACGCGGGCGAAGATCCTGCTGCTGTCGGGCTCGGACAGGGACACCTTTCCGACGGCGATGCCGATGCTCGGAAAGAAACTGAGCCCCAGATTGCCTTCGATCGCGAGCGTGCGCCCGGTCTTGTCCTTGACCGCAGCGACGATTTCGGGCTTGTACTTGTTGGGATCGAATGTCGCGGCAACGACGGCGATCACGAGCGCGATCAGCACGACGATGCCGCCGGCGGCGAGCAGCAGGGTCTTGAGGATTTTCATGCCCGGCTCCGTTTCCTATTCGTTGGCGACGCCGAAGGGCACATGCCCGGTCGCGACGTGGCGGCTCGCCGATTCGACGTGGATTCGCTGGTCGTCGAAAAAAATGTCCGCGCCGAAAGCCTTCAGGAACGGGCCCTTGTCCAGTCCGCCCAGAAACAACGCCTCGTCGATGCGGATGTTCCAGGCGCGGAGCGTGCGCACCACGCGTTCGTGGGCGGGCGCGCTCCGCGCCGTCACCAGGGCGGTTCGGATGGGCGCGCGGTCCGCCGGGAACTCGGACTGGATGCGATGCAGCGCAGCCAGGAAACTCTTGAAAGGGCCTCCCGACAAAGGCTCCTTGGCCGCCGTGACTTCGCTCGCCGTGAAGGCCTCCAGTCCGTCCCGCTTGTAGACGCGCTCGGCCTCGTCGGAGAACAGCACCGCATCCCCGTCGAAGGCGATGCGCAAACCCTCGGTCACCTCGACGTTCTGCCCGACGTTGGAAGGCAGGATCGTCGCGGCCGCATGCCCCGCGTCGAGGGCCTTGCGCACGTCCAGGGGATTTGCGGAGAGAAAAAGGTGCGCATCGAACGCCGGCACGTAGGGATAGGTGTTCTCCCCTCCGGTAAAGGCCGCGCGCGAGATGTCGAGCTTGTAATGCTCGATCGAGTTCATGATCCGCATGCCCGTGTCGGCGGTGTTGCGCGAAAGCAGGATCACTTCCACCCGGGCCTGAGCGGGGGCGAGCGTGTTGAGCCTCAAGAGCTTCCTCACCAGCGCGAACGCAATGCCGGGTGCGAGGATTTCATTCTCGTGCTCGAGCTGATATCGGTAGTAGGCGTTCACGCCCCGCTCCTCGAACACGCGATTGGATTCCTCGAGATCGAACAGGGCCCGCGAGGAGATGGCCACTACGAGCTTTCCGTCGAAGGAGGCGGGCATGGGATCGAGAGAAGCCTAGCGTTGCTGGCTAGATCGCGTCAAGCTCGGGAAGCGCGCGGGCTCATGCCTGAAAGCTCAATCGCCAGCGCCGGTCGCTGCCGATCCGGCCAGCCTGCCGAGCTCGCGCGCGACCCGTTCGACGACGCTGTCCCAGTCGTTCAAGGCAGATTGCCTGAAGATGCGCATGGTCGGATACCAGGGGGAGTCTTCACGATCGAGCTGCCAGCGCCACTCGCTTTCGAGGCGATTGAGCAACCACACCGGTTTTCCCAATGCTCCGGTCAAATGGGCGACCGATGTATCGACACTGATGACTAGATCGAGGTTGGCCACCAGGGCGGCGGTATCCAGAAAATCCTCGCACTCGCTCATCCAATCGAGGATGAGCCAACCCGTCTCCCCGAGCTCGCCGGCCGGGGCGCCCTTCTGAAGGCTGACGAAGGTGACTCCGGCGGTCTTGATCAGCGGACCCAGCTGGCGGAGGGAAAGACTGCGCAGAAAGTCCTTCCCGTATTTGTTGTTCCCGGCCCAAACCAGCCCGACCCTGGGTCCTTTGCGCCCCGCCAGACGCTCCGACCATTTTCTTTTCGTCTCGGCCGTCACCGAAAGGTATGGAACCGCGTCGGGGATCGTACCCGAACGCGTCCCGAACAGAAAAGGCAGGCTCATGATCGGACAGTGAAAATCAAAGGAATCCAGAGACAGGGTGTCGACTCGGCTGGTGATTTCGCTTACGACAGGCAGGGTCTGCATGAGCCTCGTCAGCGAGGGATCCGAAAGAACGAATACTCTGCCGACCCCTTTCTCCGCGAGCTTGGGCAAATAGCGCATGGCCATCATGCAGTCGCCCGCGCCCTGCTCGGCCCATATCAGCAGCGTCTTTCCGGCGAGGTTTTGGCCCTGCCAACGAGGTTTTTCCGGATGTTTGGAGAGAAACTCCATCCAGTCCAGAACATGCTTCTCGTCACAGACCTCGAGGCGGCTCTCAAAAAGTTCGAGGCCTTCGGCGAAATCGCCCCGGAGGAGCACGAGCAGCGATTTGCTGAAGCGCGCTTCGGGAAACACGGGTCTCAGGGCGAGCGCCTTGTCGTAACACCGCAAGGCATCATCCAGTCTTCCCTGAATCCTGAATGTCATCCCCAAGCCGTAGTGCGCCTCGGCAAAATCGGGGTTGGCCTCGAGCGCCCGATTGAAATTTCCGATTGCCTCGTCCGATCTATTCTGTCCCTGCGAAATCTTCCCCAACAAATAGTGACCATCGGCCGCCCCGGGATCGATTGAGATCGCCCGCTCCAGATAGTGTTTCGCGTCCGCCAGCCGCTTCTGCTCCAACAATACAAACCCGAGATTGATGTAGCCCTCTGCAGAATACGGGGCTGCCGCGATCGACAGTCGGTAACACTCCTCCGCCCTTTTCAAGTGACCATCGGCCAAAAACCCGTTGCCGCGCTTCCTGTGGGCCTCCGCCTGTCCCGCCGTCGAAACGGCTCGCGCTTCCGCTCCCGCGGTCGGGCCAACGCGGCCTGCGCCGGCGAAAATCGTTCTAATCCACTTGAGCATGCAGGCGAGCCGCAAACGAAGCGCGAACCGTCGGCCGCCCGCACGGACTGGGGACAAACTTCCGCACGGCCGCCGAGCGGGGCGGAGCGGGTGAAGGGAATCGAACCCTCGTCTTAAGCTTGGGAAGCTTTCGTTCTACCATTGAACTACACCCGCATATGGTAAGATGATTTTACCCTCGCGTCCTTGGGGTTTCCAAGTGATCCGGCTCTCCGTCAACGGTCAAATTCAGTCTGTCGAGCCCGGCGCAGACATCGCGCGACTGCTGCAAGCGCTCGAGCTCGCGGGCAAGCGCGTGGCGGTGGAAAAAAACGGAGAGATCGTGCCGCGGAGCCGCTATGCGGACACGCGGCTCGCCGAGGGCGACGCGCTCGAAATCGTCGTCGCCGTCGGCGGCGGCTAGCGCGATGAACGCGCCGACCCGCCTGGCGGAACAGATCGCCGACCCCTTGCTCATCGCCGGGCGAGCGTATCGCTCGCGCCTGCTGATCGGCACGGGAAAATACCGGGACTTCGACGAGACGCGCCGCGCCGTGGAAGCGAGCGGCGCCGAGATCGTCACTATCGCCATCCGCCGCACCAACATCGGCCAGAACGCGGGCGAGCCCTCGTTGCTCGAGGTCTTGCCGCCCACCCGATACACCATTCTGCCGAACACGGCCGGCTGCTACAGCTCGGAGGACGCGGTGCGCACCTTGCGCCTCGCGCGCGAGCTGCTCGACGGCCATGACCTCGTCAAGCTCGAAGTGCTGGGCGATCCGAACACGCTTTATCCGAACGTGATCGAAACGCTCGAGGCCGCCGAGATTCTCGTCGCCGAAGGGTTCAAGGTGATGGTCTATACGAGCGACGATCCGATCGTCGCAAAACAACTCGAAGACATCGGCTGCGTGGCCGTGATGCCGCTCGCCTCGCTGATCGGCTCGGGCATGGGCATTCTCAATCCGTGGAACCTGCAGCTCATCATCGGCAACGCCAAGGTACCGGTGGTGGTCGATGCCGGCGTAGGCACGGCCTCGGACGCCGCCGTCGCGATGGAGCTCGGCTGCGATGCCGTGCTCATGAACACGGCGGTCGCGAAGGCGCAGAACCCGGTGCTGATGGCGCAGGCGATGAAGAAAGCGGTCGAAGCCGGGCGGGAAGCCTTTCTCGCCGGCCGCATGCCGAAGAAGCTCTACTCCGCCAGTTCCAGCTCGCCGGCCTCGGGCCTGATCTCGCCTAAGGCCGCGTAATACAGCGTTCTTGCAACGGCGCCCGATCCGCAGTTTCGTCTTGCGCCAGGGGCGCACGTCGAGCGCGCAGCGCCGCGCCCACGCCGACCTCCTGCCCGTCTACGGCGTGCCCTTCTCCCCTTCCGCGCTCGATCTGGACCGCCTGTTCGGCCGTGCGGCCCCCAAAATCCTCGAGATCGGTTTCGGGATGGGCGAGACCACCGCGACCATCGCGCAGGAGCATCCCGAGAACGACTATCTCGGCATCGAGGTGCATACCCCCGGCGTAGGGAGCCTCCTGAAACGCATCGCTGACGGACATCTCGAGAACGTGCGCATCGTCCAGCACGACGCGGTCGAGGTGGTGCAGCACATGATCGCTCCGGCCGCGCTCGAGGGCGTGCACTTGTTCTTTCCCGATCCCTGGCCGAAGAAGCGCCATCACAAGCGGCGCCTCATCCGGCCGGAGTTCGTAGCGCTGCTCGCTTCGAGGATGAAGCCCGGCGCCCTCGTGCACGCCTGCACCGATTGGGAGGACTACGCCCAACAGATGCTGCAAGTGCTCTCAGCCGATCGGGCGCTCGAAAATGCCGCTTCCGGCTACGCCGAGCGACCGGAGATCCGGCCGGAAACCAAGTTCGAGCGCCGCGGCCTCGCGCTCGGCCACAGCGTCTGGGATCTGATTTTCAGAAAAATCTGACCACCCCGCCGGCTGCGCCGGCACCCCTCCTCGATGAGGAGGGGACAAATCGGAACGCGATGCTTTCCCCTCCTCTCTTGAGGAGGGACAAATCGGAACGCGATGCTTTCCCCTCCTCTCTTGAGGAGGGGTGGCGCGAAGCGCCGGGGTGGTGAGCCGGTCAGGGTCTCCTTGCGTCCGGCAGGAAGAGCTGCAGCAGATCGTTGAGAAAGCGCTGCCCCAAATCCGTCGGCCGCATGCGCTCGCGGTCGCGTTCGATCAGACCGCGCGCCTCGGCCTCCCGCAGCGGTTTTTCCGCAAGCGCGATCTGCAGGCCCGTGCGCTCGGCGAACAAGCTCACCGGAAATCCTTCGGGCAAGCGCAAAGCGTTCATCATGAACTCGAACGCCAGATCGGCGCGTTCGACCTCGCGGCTCTCCTGCATCGGACGGCCCTCCGCGACGCGTTCGAGATACTCCTTGGGCTGCTTCCAGCGCGCCGTGCGCACAATGCGGTCGCGAAAGGAGAGCTTGCCGTGGGCACCGGCGCCGATGCCCAGATAGTCGCCGAAGCGCCAGTAGTTGAGATTGTGGCGGCACTCGCGGCCGGGCTTCGCCCAAGCCGACGTTTCGTAGTGAACATAACCGTCAGCGGCCAGCGCCTCCGCGATGGCATCCTGCATGGACGCGGTCGCGTCGTCGTCGGGCAGCGCGGGCGGGTGACGGTAGAAAAGCGTGTTGGGCTCGAGCGTGAGATGGTAGAAGGACAAATGCGTCGTGCCGGCCCCGAGCGCGGCTTCGACATCGGCGCGCGCCTCCTCGGGCGTTTGTTGGGGCAGCGCGTACATCAGGTCGAGATTGATATTATCGAAACAGTTTTGTGCGATCTCGATCGCGTGCCGGGCTTCGCCGTCGTCGTGGATACGGCCGAGCGCCTTAAGGTGCTTCGGGTTGAAGCTCTGAATCCCGATCGAGAGCCGATTCACGCCGGCCTCCCGGTAGCCGCGGAATTTTTCCGCCTCGAAGGTGCCAGGATTCGCCTCCAGGGTGATCTCGCAATCGGCCGCGAGCTGCAGCCGCGCGCGGAACGCCGAGATCAGGGTCTCGATCGCAGCTGCCGAAAAAAGGCTCGGCGTGCCACCCCCGAAGAAAATACTGTGGACGCGCCGTCCCCAGACGTCGGGAAGCGCGAACTCGAGATCCGTGACCAAGGCGTCGACGTACGCCCGCTCCGGAACATCACCCCTCGCCTGGTGGGAATTGAAATCGCAGTACGGGCACTTCTTCACGCACCAGGGGATGTGCACGTAGAGCGCGAGGGGCGGGAGCACGCCAAGCCGGATGCCGGCGGGCGAGGGAGTCATTACTTGCGTCATCTACCACCCCGCCCGCTTCGCGGGCACCCCTCCTCAAGCGACGAGGGGAAGATGACCGCGGTGAATTTGCTTTCCCCTCCTCGAATGAGGAGGGGTGGCGGCCGAAGGCCGCCGGGGTGGTCCGGCATCAAACGCCCTCCCTCAGCTTCGCCAGAAGCCGCCGCAGCGCCTTGCCGCGGTGGCTGACGAGATTTTTCTGCTCGGGATCGAGCTCGGCGGCGGTCTTGCCGAGGTCCCGCAGGAAGAAATACGGGTCATAGCCGAAGCCGTTTGCGCCGCGCGGCTCGGCGACGATCTCGCCCGCCCAGGTTCCTTCGGCGATCACCGGTTCGGGATCCTCCGCGTGGCGCAGGAGAACGATCACGCAGTAGTAATGCGCGCGCCGGCTCTCCTTGTCGGTGAGCAACTTCACGAGTTTTTCGTTGTTGCGCGCATCCGACCTCGGTTCTCCGGCAAACCGCGCCGAGTGCACGCCGGGCGCTCCATCGAGCGCCCTTACGCAGATGCCCGAGTCGTCGGCGAGCGCGGGGAGCTGGGTGCGGCGGCTCGCGTGGCGCGCCTTGGCGAGCGCGTTCTCGACGAAGGTGCCGTGCGGTTCTTCGGCATCGGATACTCCGAGGCTCGCCTGCGGAACGACTTCCATTCCGAGCGGCGCGAGCAACATCTCGAACTCGCGCAGCTTGCCGGGATTGGAGGAGGCGAGCACGAGTTTTTTCACGCGCTCATTTTAACCGGTGAAGCTTCAAACCCAACCACCCCGCCCGCTGCGCGGGCACCCCTCCTCAAGAGAGGAGGGGAAGATGATCACGGGGACATTACTTTCCCCTCCTCGAATGAGGAGGGGTAGCGGCCGGAGGCCGCCGGGGTGGTCAAGCAATCATGAATTGACGAGCAATGACTACCAGAACTCCTTCGAGATTCTCGATGACTTCACGGTTCTCGAATCGGACCAGCC